>Ga0209834_10000328_pt1 | contig 29538 bp, 27 predicted proteins | sample Mar14236cmmetaG_FD_184134 | JGI IMG/M metagenome (GOLD analysis project Ga0209834, IMG submission 184134) | Marine hydrothermal vent microbial communities from Guaymas Basin, Gulf of California to study Microbial Dark Matter (Phase II) - Marker... ... | reverse complement strand
GGTTCCACCTGTACTTCAGAAACGACCTGCTTTCATTTCGTACACTTCCAAAAAGTTGCTTTCTTTCATACGTGCCCTTATCACTCATCCCGAAATGATAATTTTAAACAAACCACTTTTCAACCTTGATATAAGAAATCAGAAGCGGGTGATACATGTACTCAAGGAAATGAAATCTCAGGGAAAAACTCTAGTCATATCAAGCAATTCTTTTGATGTGATTAAAGCACTTGCAGATAGAGTTATCTATTTAGAAAAAAATGATATTAAGAAAATTATGAACAGAGAGGATAAAGATTTTATTCAGCAGGTCAAACAATTGGATATTTTATCAGACCTGATAGGAGTAGAAGATGAAATTTAAATTTAAACATACAGACAAGATCGTTGGAATATTCTTTTTTGTAGCGATTCTCGCATTGATCTTTACCCTTGTAGTCGTTGCGATGTCAAAGCGTATCTTCGATCGGAAATATTTTTTCACAACCCGGTTTACAGATGCAACGGGATTATCAAATACAACCAAATTGTATTTTAAAGGATATGAGATCGGGAAATTGAAGAAATATATACTCAACGTCAGCAATACGATCGATGCTGAGGTGGCGATCTACAAGGAATTCCGCGATAAGATCGTAGAAAATTCTGCGATTTTCAAAGCAACGAATCCTCTTACCGGTCGCAGCACGTTAGAATTCCTTCAGGGTCCAGACTGGAGTAAAATTCTGCCCGAGAAAGAGTATATACCATCCCTTGATATGCCAGAAGGTAAACGTTTGTTACAGCAGGGATTTGTTAAAAAACGAGGTGATATGATGGAGTCTGTACTCAAAAATGTGGATCAACTTCTGTATAATCTTACACAGGATAATAATCCTGAATCTGGAGCATTGTTCAGGATGATCTATAATCTCGCAAATATGACCGATAATCTGGATACTGTTGTGGCTGAAGCAAGCTTACTGATGGCTTCTCTGAACAGAGACAACAATCCTGAGGATGGTACGATATTCCGTATTCTCAATAATATTGCAGACATGACAGATGATTTCAAAGGAACTGCAGTTCAGATAAACGAACTTCTCGAGAACTATAAGGATCCCGACAGTCTCATTGTAAAACTCGTCGATCCAACCGGACAAAATCTATTCGTGCCGATGCGAGAAACACTTCTTTCATTGACGGATAATCTTACAACTATGAATGAAATTCTAGAGTATCTTTATTTAGAAATGCCCGAATTATCTGATATAATTGCCCGAAGCAGAAATGCACTTCAGGCTGCACAAAAAACTCTGGAGGCGGTCAATAATAATCCCTTCCTGCGAGGTGGGATCAAAGAAGAAAAATCCGGGCAGCAAAAAAATACAAAAATTCGATTAATGGATTTAGACTAATGAAAAAATTAATTATTTTCCTAAGTATACTCATTTTTGTCGGTTGTTCAACCTTGCCAGATTACATTGAATCGCAATCTGTAATGGATGCTAATGATACAATGCAACGAGCACAAGATGCAGAGGAAGAGGGTCTATACACACAAGCTTTGCATCTGTACGAAAATGCCTTTGATCTTTACTCAGGTGTCGATAATATTAAGGGGATAATCATCTCAGGGATCGCTATTGTACGGCAGTATTATTATCTTGAAGATATGCAGACCTACCAACAATGGCTCACAAAAATTGATACAATTATTGAGAGTGAACATTCAAATCTTATGGTTCTGAAAGTACTGCTCATGATGGAAGTTGCGTTTGATCAGGAGGATTATTCTCAGGTACTCATGCTCTCCAAACTGGCTCAAACAGACAATAAAGAGTACAATACTGAAGTGCAATGTTATAGATTGCTTTCACTCCTGAAATCCGACCAATCCTATGAGGAAGAGTTTGAGATAATCGATAAAAATCTTGGTTCTCTCAAAAGGATGTTCAATAAAAATAAGTTGAATGATCCAAAGATAGTAAGTTATGCAGCATATACACTTGGATATGCATTGAGCAGACAGCAGAAGTGGCTTGATGCGATCGAATACTTTGAAGAAGCTCATCATTATGATCAGCTTATCGAGAATGAGAGTGGACTCGCTGACGATGTCTATGTGATGGGTATCTGTTATCAAAATCTTGGAGATAAAGAGAGGGCTCTGAGTGCATTTATTCGTGCAAAAGAGATGTATGAGAACCTGCTTGATGAAGGAATGAGTGCTGCTGCACAGCAGAAAATAGACTCGCTGACAAAGTAAGTCATTTGGAGATTAACTGGGATATCAACGGAAGTATTGAGTTATAAACCGTGATAAAAGAAATCACAACCAAGACACTTCTCAATCATGTTAAGCAGCCGGATACTTGGTTTGGATTGCGCTATAATTTGAATCTATACCGCGGATGCCAGCATCAATGCATCTATTGTGATTCCAGAAGTGACTGCTACAGGATCGAAAATTTTGCTGATATTTTGGTCAAAACAAATGCCATCGAAGTTTTACAGGATGAACTTCCACGAAAACGAAATAAGGGAACGATCGGTTTCGGCTCAATGAATGATCCATATATGCCGATCGAAAAAGAAAGAGAACTTACAAAAAAAGCATTGGAAGCAATTCAGAAAAATAGATTTCCTGTTCATATCCTGACCAAGAGCGCATTGGTTACTCGAGATATTGATGTCCTGAAAAAAATAGCTGAACAATATGCAGCAGTCAGTTTTACAGTAACAACTGCAGACGATGATCTCTGTAAAAAATTAGAACCCGGCGCACCAGTGGCATCAGAACGATTTGCCGCAATGAAAGAGTTACACAAGAATGGAATCTATACAGGGATTCTTCTCATGCCTGTTCTTCCATTTATTGAAGACACAAGAGATAATGTGAAAGCAATTGTTGAAGCAGCAGCAGAAAGCGGAGCGTCATATATCCTTCCCTGGTTTGGTATGTCGATCCGCAGTGGACAGCGGGAATATTTTTATGCAAAATTGGATGAACTTTTCCCGGGAATAAGAGAAAAGTATGAGCTAAGGTTTGGAGAGCAATATCAATGTGATGTACCCAATGCTAAAGAACTCTATCAATATTTTGATGAATTATGTAAGAAGTGTGGCATTACAAAAAAGATAGAGGTATACGAGGAGAAAAGTGAACAAAGAAAGTTATTTTAAGAAATATTAACGGCTTACTTCCCGACTATTTTGCAGGCAAATGGGAAAAAGTTTTGATTATTTTACAATAAATTGAAGAAAAATCGAAGAATAAAAACATCATAACATTCTTTCTGGTTTACCGGGGCGTAGTTTTGAGCGATCAATTTCTAAAGTTATTTGCACGGCTACGTTCCTAAAGGAACTCCGCCGTTGCAGTCTTCGTTTTATCGCTTCGCTCAAAACGAAGACTGGTGGAGCTAACGGGACTCGAACCCGTGACCCTTTGTCTGCCAGACAAATGCTCTCCCAGCTGAGCTATAGCCCCACGTGTAGCGTAATTTCTTAAAACTGATTTTTATGTCAAATTTTGTCTTGGGGGAAATTCCCTACGAAAAATGATGTCAGCGATTTTTGGAATTGCAACAGTAACTTCCGGAGTGCACTCTTCAGAAAATGTTAACGTATCCTTCACTTCAATGGCATAAATAACAACTTCTCCTGGCAGATCTGCATCGTGCTCCTTCATCATCTCAAATGCTTCGAACATACTCATGTCGTGCGGAGAGGTATGATGCATGGTTTTCTGGAATTCATCCATACCAAAGATGTAATATGATCCTACAGGTTTTTGCCCGGTTTGAATGGAATCTATAAGAATGAGTTTGTCGTAACCTATTATTTCATCAATAATCCTGAAGCCAGCAGCACTTGCTTCGATGACATCCAATTCAGGATGTAAATCTTTCAGCTTGTTTGCAATGTGAATTCCCACACCATCATCAGCTCGAATCGTGTTACCAAGTCCAAGAATGAGGGTTTTCACTTAGTCTCTGCGAATTGTTTTTATTACAGAATCGTTTTGATTTATATTTATTATGAGCGGAGTAGAACCGGGAAGTGAATGAGTTGCACATGCCATGCAGGGGTCATACGCACGAAAAGCCATCTCAACCATATTGAGCAAACCGTCATCGACCTTACCGTTTTTGATAAGTGCTTTCGCAGCTTTGGCAATAGAGAGAGACATTGCTGCTGAATTACCAACTGTTGCAACAATCAGATTTACACCTTTTACAAGACCATTCTCGTCAGTCTTGTAATGATGGATAAGTGTTCCGCGTGCAGCTTCCACAATTCCGACACCCTCATCAGGAGTATCTACGGGAATATTCCTGATGTCATCAGAAGTAATAGATTTATCTTCAAGAAGTTCTACAATCTCTTCTGCAGCATAGAGTGCTTCTATCAAACGTGCCCAGTGAAAGGCAAGTGTATTATGAGCAGGTTTACCACCGAGAGTTCTGTACATTCGTTCGAATTCTTCCTGAGCCATAGGAGTTGCCATGCCATCAGAGACATTGAGACGTGCAAGCGGTGCTACACGGTAAATTCCGCTGGATTTTCCATCCTTGAAACCCTTCCATCCGATCTTTTTTAGGAAGGGGAATTTCATGTAACTCCAGGGTTCGACGTGTTCTGCAACATTATCGAGGTATTCATTAGGACCGAATTTAGCAAATTCCTTCCCATCGGGCTCAACGACTCTCACTTTGCCTTCGTAGAAATTTACTCTATTCTTATCATCCACAAGTCCCATATAATAGGTCTTATGTTTGTATATATCACCTACAATAAGATCCACATAGGTTTTGTTTTCCAGCACGATCTTATTAAAAATATCGATACTTTCTTTTGCAAAATCACGTGCTTCGACAGCGATATTAAGGAATTCCTGTCTTTTTTCTTCTGTAAGTCTTTTTGACACACCACCGGGAAGCCCTCCAACAGGATGGATGATCCTTCCAAAAAGATGTGTGACGATATTTCTGATTTGTCTGCGGTTCTTGATGACCCGGGTTCCAATCTCAAGCCCTACTTTCGCAATTACACCAAGAATATTTCGTTCTTTTTTGGGAGCTGAAGGAGTTACGACAAAATCAGGTCCACCAAGAAAGAAGAAATGCAATAAGTGGTCTTCATAGATATAACAGTCATAAACAAGCTGTCGCAATTTCTTGGCTGTTTCTGTTGGTTGCACATGATAGACTGCATCCACAGCTTTTGTGGAAGCCATATGATGGGCCATCGGGCATACGCCGCAGATGCGTGGTGTGATACGCGGAAGTTCTTCCACTGGTCGGTCTATGCAGAATTGTTCGAAACCTTTTAATTCAGGAATTTGAAGATAAGCATTTTCAACATTACCATCGTCATCAAGGAAAATCTCTATTTTCCCGTGACCTTCCAGTCGTGTAATCGGATCTATTGTTACTTTCTTACCCATAAATTTATTTCTCCTCTTCGGAATCTCTCATTATTTTTCTTCTGAAATAGGATTTAGCCAGCGAGAATCTATAGAAAAGACCAGCTGGATCTATTATTTCATTCATAAGTTTCTCAACGATCTTTTCATCCATTTGTTCTTCACCTTCGAGTCCAACGATAGATGCCAATGCTGCGATCATCTTAGCACCAACGTCACGCACTTCTGTGGTCGGTCCATAGCATCCGCGGCAAGGCATATTTGCCAGAATACAACGTCCGTCAGTATCCCCATTACAGCCAGAACGAGTGACAGGACCCATACAGATGATACCCTGTGCCAGAAAACATTCTTCGGGATCTGCTTTGACCATTGAAATCCTGTTGATCTTATCTATAGATAATTTCTCCGGCTTGGAATCATTTCTTGAGCAGACTTCACACAGCGCTTTGTTCGGCGCAAGTACGGTACCCTTTGGAGGCAGGTCACCAGAAAGAATTGTCTTGATGGCTCTCATGGTAAGATAAGGAGCTGGAGAACATCCTGGGAGGTAGTAGTCAACATCGATAACTTGATCGGTTGTTTTTACTGTATTATGGAATTTTGGAAGATTCAGCTCTCCTTCGGGGACTTCTGATATTTCCTGTGGAACAACACCATCTGGATTATCAACTGAGGGACATTTCCCACCATAGGATGAAGCAAATATACTTTCTCTATCCCAGAAATTTGCCAAACCGGGAATACCACCAAGTTGTGAACAGGCACCGAATGACACGATAAGTTGAGATTTTTTTCTCAGTAATTTGGACATCTCAACTTGTTCATCAGTACGGATTGCACCATTTATGAAACACACTGCCATTTCATCATCTTTCATTTTCTCGACATCTTCAGTTTTAAAGTCCATTGCACAGGGCCAGAAAACAATATCAACAAGATCAGCCACTTTCAGGATATCTTCATGCAGATCAACGATTGCTTCTTCGCAACCTCCACACGATGCACACCAATAAAAACCAATCTTTGGTTTATTAGCCATCAAACCTCCAGTTTATTAAACTTATGTTAGCCACGAATGAACGCGAATTAACACGAATTATAAAATAATCCTTTTATGTTGTAAACGTTCGGAATGAAAATTAAACAATATCGTGAGATGCTTTCCTGTTGCTTTCAGATAGTTCAGTGTCTGAGCCTTGTGAATATCAGTGAGCTTATCTACTGTTTTCAACTCTAGAATTACCTTATCGTCAACAAGAATATCGGCAAAGTATCTATCTACTAATTTATTTTCAAACATCACGTTTATAGGTTTTTGCTGTTCAGCTTCTATTCCTTCTTTTCGAAAAAGAACCATCATAGCATTTTCGTAAACTTTTTCCAAAAAACCATAACCAAGTGCTTTGTGCCCTCTCATAGCAATACCAATAATTTTATAAGATAAATCCTTATAAACCAGCTTTTCATTAACTTCATTTGAGTCCATTCGAGTTAATTTGTGGTTCTTTATCTCAATGTTCCTTTGTATTCTGTCGTATGCTGACGTTTTTTCACAGATTCTGGTGTGTAATCAGGTAATACCAATGGAGAAATATGTTTTTTATCAATCCCAAGTTTTTCAACCTCTTTGTCATAATCAACAATATGTGAAAGGGTCAGCTTTCCAAGTTTTGTATCCTTTGCGTACTGGGAAGCGTAGATTCCAGCCCTACGACCAAAAACAATGAGATCAAGCTGCGAATTACCCATCAGCCTGTTGCGACCGTGAATTCCACCTGCTGCTTCACCTGCAACAAATAATCCGGGTATTTTTGTTTCACACTGATCATTGATCTCTATACCACCATTCTGGTAATGAAGAGTGGGATATACAAGAATTGGATCTTTTGTGATATCAACATCAAAGCGCTCGAACTGACGGAGCATTGCGGGCAGATTTTTCTTGATCGTGCCTGGTCCGCTTAATTTCTCGATTAAAGGTGAATCCAACCAGATACCGACCTGACCGCCAGGAGTTTCAATCCCTTTATTTTTTTCGACACATTCACGAATAAAGGCGGATGCTTCTATATCACGGGGTTCAAGAGGATGTACAAAGAGTTCGCCGTCCTTATTAACTGGTTGAGCTCCAAGTCCTCTCAATTTCTCGGTACAAAGAAATCCAAGGATCTGTGGCGGAAACACTGCCCCAGTTGGATGATACTGAACTGAATCCATATACAAAAGATTTGCTCCAGCCCTGTAAGCTATCACAAGACCATCTGCAGTTGCACCGTAATGATTGGTAGTTTCGAATTTCTTTATATGTAGACGTCCAAATCCGCCTGTGGTAATTACAGTTGCCTTGGCTTTTACTGTGAAATAATTTTTATTTTCTAAATGATAGAGAACTGCACCGGCAATCTTACCTTTATCATCCTTGATAAGTTCAACAGCTGGTTGATGCTCGAGAATTTTTATCTGCTCGGGACGGTTCATAACTTCGTCACGAATTGTTCTGCAAATTGCAGCACCGGTATAATCTCGTGCTGAATGCATACGTGGACGGCATGTTCCACCACCCGGTTTTGTAAGCATGGTGCCATCTTCATTTCTGTCGAACATCACACCGAGATCCTGAAGCCAGTGAATTGCATCAGGGGCTTCTGAGACCAGTGCTTTGACGAGTTCGGGCTTGTTATCAAAGTGACCACCACCCATAACATCCAGGTAGTGTAGGATGGGATTATCATCCGGACGCACTGCTGCCTGTATTCCACCTTGCGCCATCATGGAATTGGAATCACCGATCCTCAGCTTGGTAACAAGCAGTACGTTTGCACCATTTTCTGCTGCAAGAAGTGCTGCAGAGAAGCCAGCAGAGCCAGCACCGATTACAAGTACATCTGTTTCATAGTCGGGATGTTTCAGGTCAAAATAATCCGGTTTGATTCGAGAATAAGCTTCGAGCTGATCGACAACTTCTGTGGTGATTTTCTCACCTTTATTTGGTCCGATTCGAACTTTCTTTCTCGCATCTTTTTTATAGTCAGGATGAAAATTATCTAGCACTTCATCCCGCTCTTCTGCAGACATCATAGGAAAAATAGACTTGCCCGAGCGTGCGAGTTTGAGTCTTTCTGGACGTGTTTTTTCAACCTTTTTGATCGATTCGCGCATATATTTTGGATACATATCTATCTCCTACTCTAGTCTGTTTTAATATCGCGATCATAGTATCGCTTTTTAACAGTTTCTTTTTTTGAGTTTTTGAGTTTTTCAAGCTCTTCTTCATAGAGCCCTTCTGCGATTTCCTTCACACGATTTTCTAAATCGGGGCTCTTTGGCATTAAGTATTTTCCCGTTAAACGACGAGCAAGGATCGCAGCATTGTATTGCACTATCTCTGAAGGACATCGCAATGCACAGAGTCCGCAGCGGATACAATCGAACGAAAGATCTGCAGCTCTCTCAATATCGCCTCGAATAAGTGCTTGAACATAATCCATTACTTCAATATCCTGCGGACAGATCTTTGTGCAGGTATTGCATCCAACACATCGGAAAAGAGTGGGATACAAAACTTTGAACGCTTCTATGTCCGGATCCAATTTATTGATGTCATATATAGGTTTTTCTGCGGGGACAAAGGGGATCTGGGCTATATTCATACCGTCAGTTACGACTGTCTGACATGCTAATCCTGCTTGCAGTTTGTAGTCACCTTTTTCGCGGTACAATGTGCCGCAAGCTCCACAAAAACCTTCCCTACATCCGACGCCAACGGTCAATTGAAAACCAGCATATTCCAGGGCATTGATAATGGTTGAACCTTCTGGTACATCAAAACCTTCTCCTAAAATATATACTTTTACCATGGGAACTTTCTTAGGCATTCTGGTCCTCCTTACAATTTATCTTGGGAATGGGTCCTAATTTTTTTATTTGTTCAGTAAATTCTGCCATTGTGTCAGCAAACTTGCGTCCTTCACTTGCTGATATCCATTCAAGACGGAGCCGATTTGTATTCAAGCCAAGTTGTTCAAGTACTTTCTTTAGCAGAATTATTCTTCGTTTTGTCTTGTAGTTTCCACTCTGGTAGTGGCAGTCACCAGGATGGCATCCACCGATAAATACTCCATCGACTCCTTTGCTGAAAGCTAGAAGCACATGCTGAGGATCAACACGGGAGGAGCAAAGTGTCTTGATGACCACTCCATTTGGCGGATATTTCATGCGTGAGGTACCTGCAAGATCTGCCCCGGAGTAGGTACACCACTTGCATAAGAAGCAGACAATTTTTGGTTCAAATTCTTTCATAGGATTTCCTGCCTGAATATCTATTGCGAGTTATTTGCCACTCGCGATTATTTTTATCATATTATCAATCTGATCATCAGTTATGTTTTTCTGCTGAGCTGCACCGGATGGACATGCACTTATGCACGCGCCACATCCTTCACATAGAATATCATTGACTTCCACAACTTTGGAAACCTCATCAAGCTTTCTGGCACCATAGGGACAAGTTCCCACACATATCATACAGCCTGAACAAAGGTCCTTATTTACTGATGCAATGATAGGAGAGTGATATATTTTGTCACTGGAGAGTAGTGCAAGGGCTTTGGAGGCGGCACCTGATGCCTGCGCCACGGAATCCGGAATATCGCGTGGTCCCTGCGAAACTCCTGCAAGGAAGAATCCAGCCTGAAGACTCTCAACAGGTCGAAGCTTTGGATGTGCTTCTGTGAGGAAACCTTTATCGTCTGTATTGATCTTCAGTTTTTTGATGAGATCATGAGATGTTTCATTGGGGACAATACCCATTGCGAGGACCACAAGATCAGCTTCTACTTCGATTTTTTTCCCAGAAAGTGTGTCCATCCCAGAAACGATCATCTTATCGCTATATTTATAAATCTTGGCTACTTTACCACGTATATATATGACATTTTCTTCAGACACTGCCTGTTGAACAAACTCTTCGTAACGTTTACCACCTGCCCGAATATCAATGTAGAAGATGTAGGGTTGCCCATTATGAACTTTATGCTTATACAGTTTTGCGTGCTTGAGTGTGTACATGCAGCAGATCTTGGAGCAATATGAAAGATGGTGTTCGGGATCACGCGAGCCAGAACACTGTACGAAAACGATTTCTTTTGGAACTTTTCCATCTGATGGGCGAAGAACTTCACCACCAGTGGGACCGGTAGCAGAAAGTATTCTCTCGAATTGCAAACTTGTGATAACATCAGGATATTTTCCATAGCCATATTCAGGAATATTTTCAACCGGATAGAGATCAAAGCCTGTGGCAACAATAATTGCTCCAACCTCTTCTTCAATAATTTTTGGTTTCGCATCATAATTTATAGCTTCAGCTTCACATTTCTCGCGGCATTTTCCACAAGCGATTGGCTCAAGACCAAGACAGTTTTCCACATCCAGTGTGAAGGTTGCAGGAATTGCTTGAGGAAAGGGAATATAAATCGCTTTTCGCCACGAGAGTCCTTCTTCCTGTTCATTAGGTACGAGAACCGGGCAAACCTCCGTGCAATCATCACAGAGATTACATTTGTCAGGATCAACATACAATGCGTCTTGCTTGATCTTTACTTTGAAATTGCCAACGTATCCATCAACTGATTCAACCTGACTGTTCACATAGAGTGTGATGTTCTTGTGTTTACTTAGTGCAACCATTTTTGGTGTAAGAATACACTGAGAGCAGTCCAGAGTAGGAAAGGTTTCAGAAAGCTGGATCATGTGTCCGCCAATTGAGGGCTTCTTCTCGACCATGATGACTTCGTAACCAGCGTCTGCAATATCGAGTGCTGCTTGAATACCTGCTATACCACCACCAATAACCAATGCACGCTTAGTAACGGGCGCTGAAACAGGATACAGAGATTCATTCAGCTTGAGTTTTTCAATCGCAGTTTTTGTGATAAGCTTTGCTTTATGCGTTGCCTGTTCGATATCATTATGAACCCAGCTGCACTGTTCCCGGATATTTGCAATTTCGAGCTGATATTCGTTGAGTCCAGTTTCTTTTAACACATTCTGGAATGTTGATTCATGCAATGTGGGAGAACATGCAGACACGACCACTCCATCGAGTTTATATTCTTTGATCGCATTCTTTATATGATTCTGTCCCGGGTCAGAGCACATGAACATATAGTTTTCAATATAGGTAACTCCGGGATAATCTCTGAGCTCTTCAGTTAATTTTTCTACATCAACAGTATCTTTGATATTGACACCGCAATGACAAATAAAAACGCCGATTCTTTTCATTATGATCCTTTATTTTAACCCTTTTTCTTGTAACAAGGGTTCTGGATTGATATAATGTAATTTCTTCCATTCCTTGTTCCATTGCTCCCCAAGTGCAATAGCCATCAATTCTGTAAAATAGAAAACGGGCATTGTAGTAAATTCTAAAAATTCCTGTGATGTTTCTTTCTGGCGCTGGTCAAGATTGAACGCACAAAGAGGACAGCTTGTAATAAGTGCCTCGCATCCAGCTTCACGAGCAGAATTTATGATCTCGTATGTTCGTTTGATAGTCACATCTTTTTCTGTAATCGTCTGGTAAGCACCGCAGCATTCAAGCCGATAAGGGAAAGGAATACCCTCTCCACCCAGTGTATTCACAAGCTCTTCCATGATTGAGGGATCTTCAAAATCATCGATGGCAAGTTCTTTGGGACGAACCAGCAGACATCCATAGTACGCACCGATCTTAAGATCTTTCAGAGGTTTTTTGATCTTACTTGAGATTTGTTTAAAACCGATACGGTCTTTCAGTATGTTGAGAAGATGGGTCACTTCTGTGCCACCCTTGAAAGATGTATCTTCTTTATACATGAAATCATTCACCTTGCGAAGGTTTTCTTCATCATTCAGCACAAATTCCTTGGCGCGCTTTAATGTGTTATAACACATGCTGCAGAGCGTCACAAGTTCTGTATAACCTTGCTCTTCAGCACGGAGAAGATTTCTTATTGATGCAAGCTGAAGCATAAGGTCATCAGTACTCATTGAGAAGACTGTACCACAGCAAACCCAATTCTCCATCTCTTCCAGCGGAAATCCGAGTATATCCATCACCTGCATGGCAGAGTCTTCAAAATGCTTTGCATTCGTCTTTAAAGTACAACCGGGGAAATATCCAAGTTTCATGTAGTTATCCTTTTGTTGATAGAATTCGGAAGACAGTAGACGGAATTCAGAATTACATTATTCATTTTTCTTCCTTTTTAAAATTGAATCTATATATGAAGTCATATTTTACTTATCTCCTCAAGAAGGAATTCCTGATCATTCCCATATCTAAGATCATTAGATAATATAATATAATAACGACATTCTTCGAGAGAACCTTGCGAATTATTAAAGAAACGAATTTTATCTTTTTGGTCGATTTTCTTAAAACCTTCTGCAATATTTGCAGGTACAGATATCGCAGCTCTTCTGAATTGGGAGATTAGTCCATATATTTCTTCTTTTGGAAAATGAGCAGTTATTATGTAAGTCATAAGTGCAAATTCATGAGCTTTTTGCCATACCACTAACTCTTGGAAAGTTTTAGCGGGCTTTCTCTCATTCTGCCTACTGACTTCTGACTTCTGACTTCTGTTTTCTGACTTCTGTTTTCTATCCATTATCCTGTTAATTTTCTAAAAGCACTCACCAGTGCAATCTGTGGTAATTCTTTTAGATCTTTATCTTTTATTTGCTCGGGTTCAAGACGACCTTCTCGCTGTCGAAGGTTGATCGTGCGAAGTGCCTCCATGACTTTGGCAATATCAATGCCTTTTGGACAACGTGTCGAGCATTGTAAACAGGTTGAGCAGATCCAGATAGTTTTGGAATTCAATACTTCATCCACAAAGCCAAACTGTACTAATCGCAATACTTGATTCGGAGCAATATCCATATAGTCAGTTACGGGGCATCCAGATGAACAAATACCGCATTGAAAGCAGTCAAAGACATTTTGTCCTGAGATCTCTTCTATCTTTTCTACTACTGAGTTTTTTATTTTTTCACGATCGAGTTTATAAGGCATGATTACTCCTCCTTATATTCATAGCCCAACTGAAAGGCCTGGAGGTTAAGATCAATAAATTTGGCAGGAACTGAATCTGCAATTGCTTCCATCATAGCTTCGGCAGAGGTAATTTTTGCCTGTTTCGTGGCAAATCCCAGCATTACAATATTTGCAACGATCTTCTTGCCCAGCTGTTCAGCCAAACGTGTGGCAGGAATAGCTTTAACTATTAAGTCTTCTGATGGTTGTAATTTCGTAACAAGGTCAGAATCATAGAGTAGTATTCCGCCTGGTTTTAGAATATGTTTGAAGGTATCATATCCTTCCTGCGACATAGCAATAAGGACATCTGCGGAGTCTACAAGAGGGTATTCAACAACACCATCTGCAATCGCAACTTGAGAACTACAAGCTCCTCCACGCGCTTCAGGTCCATAGGACTGCGTCATGGAAGCAAATTTATTATCATAGATTGAAGCTGCTTTTCCTACAATAAAGGAGGAGAGGATGATACCCTGACCACCAAAACCTGAAATTTTTACTCTGAGTTCACTCATCGATAGCTCCTGACCTTTATGAATCTCTACTTGCTGTGTACTTATGAATTTTCTTATAATGAGTTTTTTTGGAATTACTTTGAAGCTCTTCCCAGTTTGAATATTTTTCTACCTGAGATTTGATTCCCGCCTGAACATTTTCCCAGAATGTGGGTTTATCATCGTTCACAAATACGCCACAGACAATATCATTATTCATTTCAAGAGGAATCTTGGTGGGATCTGCCTTATGATCGATGACAGAGCGGCTGCCGAATTCTTTAAGAAGATCAAGTCCAGTTCCACCGCGATTTTTTCTGGCAAAAACTGTTGCACAAGGTGAAACGATCTCAATAAAGCAGAATCCCTTCTTTTTAGCAGCTTCTGCGATAGAATCTGTAAGACGTCTTGCATGCATAGTGGTCCATCTGGCAACATATGCTGCGCCAGAGGCAGCAGCAACACCAACAAGATTAAAGGGCATTTCGTAGTTACCAAATGGTGCAGTAGAACTGTACGCGCCAAGAGGGGTAGTCGGCGCATTCTGCCCGCCAGTCATGCCATAGATGAAATTGTTCACACAGATAACATTTATATCAACGTTTCTACGCGCTGCATGGATGAGATGGTTTCCACCAATCGCAAAAAGGTCTCCATCACCTGAAAAAACTACAACAGTGAGATCACGATTTGCTAATTTCAATCCTGTGGCAAAAGGAATTGCACGACCATGAGTTGTGTGGTAAGAGTCCAAACGAAGGTAACCAGCAACACGTCCTGTACAGCCGATACCCGAGACGATGGCGGTCTTATCATAAGAAATGCCAGCTTTATTCAAACCCTCAGCAAAAGTAGTCACCGCCGAACCGAGTCCGCAGCCGGAACACCAAATATGAGGCATTCTGTCCATCCTCAGGATATCTTCCATCGGATGTAATTTTTCTTGAATAATTTCTGCGTTATTTTGATTTGCCATGGGCAACCTCTTCAATCACTTGTACGATATCTTCAAATTTATGAATACCTCCACCGGGATGTGGCACGCATTTGGTCATTGCATTTTTGCATGCACAACGCTCAACTTCAAGAGCAACCTGCCCAAGGTTAAGCTCGGGAACCACAAAACCAGCGACATTCTTTGCCAGTTCTCTGATCTTTTCTTCTGGGAATGGCCAAACTGTGATTAAGCGAAGATATCCGACCTTTATCCCTTTTTTCTTAGCCATCTCAATGGCTGGAAGTGCTGTACGGGATGAAATTCCATAAGACACGACGATCACATCAGCACCCTCAATATCGCGTTCTTCGATAAGTGAGATGTCGTCTATATGGGTTTTTATTTTGTTCACAAGGCGAGGTACACATTCGTTCTGACATTCGAACGACATGTCTGGATATCCGCGTTTGTCATGCGTAAGTCCCGTTGTATGATAGCGATAACCATCTCCTGCTTTTGCAAAGTCCGGAATCAGGTCTTCACCATACTCATAGGGTAAATATTCATTTGTTTTTTTATTTGTATATCTTCTATTGATTATATTCAATTCCTCAACAGGAGGGATGATTACTTTCTCAGTCATGTGGCCAACCAGTGCATCAGCCATCAGGAATACAGGTAATCTATACTTCTCTGAAAAATTAAAAGCAGTGATCGTGAGATCGAAGAATTCCTGAGGTGAGTTCGGGCATAATGAGATACTGCCATAATCGCCATGTGAACCCCAACGAGCTTGCATCATGTCGGACTGTCCCCAAGAGGTTGGAAGTCCTGTGGAAGGAGAGCCGCGCTGCACATTCACAACGACACAAGGAGTCTCCATCATCATACCGAGACCGATATTTTCATTCATCAGAGAGATGCCGGGACCGGATGTGGCAGTCATTGACTTAACTCCAGCCCAGGAGGCACCAAGAATGCCAGCCATGGAAGCGATCTCATCTTCATATTGAATAAATACTCCGTCCAAAAGAGGAAGTCTCATAGCCATTCGTTCTGCAATTTCTGACGCAGGAGTAATCGGGTAACCACCAAAGAAACGGCAGCCAGCAGCGACTGCACCTTCGGCACAGGCAATATCCCCCTGCATAAAAAATTCACCATGTAATCTTGAGTCTCTGTACATTATTCCTCCTTCTCTGTGACAAAGATCGCAAAGTCAGGGCAGATCATTTCACAAAGCCCGCAAAAAGTACATCTGTCTGGTTTGGCAACAACTGGAGGATGGTATCCTTTTTTATTAAAATCTTCCGAAAGTTCAAGAACATCTCTCGGGCAGTATTCGATACAAAAAGAACATCCCTTGCATCGGTCGGGAATTATGTAGATCTCTCCACAAATAGTTTTGGGTTTCTCTTTCCCAAAGGGCTTATCCCAATATCTCATTAAAAACTCCTTGGAGTTGGTAGTTGAAATTTGAAACTTGAAACTCGATACTTGAAATTTCAAACATTGAGTGTCTTTCGTTTTTATTATATAATGTTTTCATTTATCCAAGAGTCTTTTTTACCTTATCTGACCATTGATCATAGGAACTCCAGATCATATCAGATAGCTCTTCTGATAACCTATAAACATCCAGTTCAAATATTTCTTTCATCTTTGCACTAGTTTCAAATTTCCAGTATCACGTTTCACTTCTTATACTTTTCAACGCCTTCTTTATATATATCATTTCCCATGACATCATTCGCGACAATACATGGGAAATCTTCTACTTTTAGTTCGCGGATTGCCTCTGTGCCAAGATCTTCGTAGGCAATAACCTGTGCTTCTTTTATTGCTTTCGCAACGACCACGGCAGCGCCGCCAATTGCTGCCAGATACACAGCTTTATTTTTCTTCATTGAATCTATGACACTTTGATTGCGTGGTCCTTTACCGATCATTCCTTTCAGTCCAGCATCCATAAGTGCAGGGGCATAAGGATCCATTCTGTAGCTTGTGGTTGGTCCTGCAGAACCGATCGGTTTTCCGGGAGGGGCAGGAGCCGGACCCACATAATAGATCACCTGACCTTTGATATCAAAGGGAAGCTCTTTGCCATGCTCGAGCAACTCAACCAGTCTTTTATGTGCAGCATCTCTTCCCGTGTAGATCGTTCCGTTCAGTAATACCTTGTCGCCAATTTTCAATTTGGAAACATCTTCATCGGTGAGGGGTGTAGTAAGTCGAATAGTTTCAGCCATGATGTTCCTCCTAAATTACTGCACTTTTATGTCGTGCGGCATGACACTGAATATTAACAGCTACGGGCATTGAAGCAATATGACAGGGTTTGTGCATGATTGAAACTCCGAGGGCAGTTGTCCTACCTCCAAAGCCCTGAGGACCAATGCCAAGATTGTTCACTTTTTCAAGGATCTCTTCTTCAATCTTTGCCCATTTATCCTCAGGATGAGATTCATTCAAAGGTCTCAGAAGCGCCTTTTTTGCAAGAAGTGCACTTTGTTCAAAGTTGCCACCTAATCCGACGCCAACGACAATGGGCGGACATGGATTTCCACCGGAACGTCTCACGCGATCGACAACAAAATCAACCACACCTTCGATGCCATCGGCAGCTTTCATCATCTTAACCTCACTCATATTTTCCGAGCCGCCGCCCTTTGGCGCTACTGTGATCTTGATCTTATCACCGGGTACAATGTCAGTATATATCAGAGCTGGTGTGTTGTCTTTTGTATTTACACGGTCTATGATCGGATCTGTAACAAGGGATTTTCTGAGATATCCATCCTTATATCCCTGACGCACACCTTCATGAATTGCTTCATAAAAATCTCCGCCAACGATATGAACATCCTGTCCAAGTTCGACAAAAACAACTGCAACGCCAGTATCCTGGCAGGAGGGCATCTTCTCACTTGCTGCAAGTTCATAATTTTCCAGAAGTATTGAGAGAACTTCTTTGGCGGTAGGTGATTCTTCTTTCTCATAACATTCCCTGATCTTCTCAAGTATGTCTTCTCCAATGTAATAATTTGCATCAATACACAGCTTTTTTACAACTGGAATGATATCTTTTACATCAACTTCTCGCACAAAAACTCCTTAATGTGAAACCACGAAAATCAAAAAAATGTCTTCTTTAAAACATTTGGTAGTAATTTTTTCGAGAATTTGCGGATTCATATATTTGTTATGATAAAACTTCTTTTGTTGCTTTTCCGATGTGGGCAGGAGAAACGCACACTTTCACACCAGCTTTTTCAAGTGCTTCCATTTTTTCGTGAGCCGTTCCTTTGCTGCCAGCAATGATCGCTCCAGCATGACCCATTCGCTTCCCCTTTGGGGCTGTCTGGCCCGCAATAAAAGCAACAACTGGCTTTTTCATATTATTTTTGATATATTTTGCTGCCTGTATCTCGAGATCGCCGCCGATCTCACCTATTATCACAACAGCATCTGTTTCGTCATCTTCTTCAAATAACTTAAGCAAGTCGATAAAAGTTGAACCGATTATTGGGTCCCCACCAATGCCAATTGCAGTAGTGATACCCAATCCTGCTTTTACAACCTGATTAGCAGCTTCGTATGTAAGGGTTCCGGATTTTGAGATAACACCGACGTTTCCTTTTTTGAAGATGTTACCAGGCATTATGCCGACTTTGGCTTCTCCTGCAGTTATCACACCTGGGCAGTTTGGACCAACGAGTCGCGCGCCTTGCTTGTTCACAAACATCTTTGCATACATTACATCCTGCGTTGGAATTCCTTCTGTGATACAGACAATAACTTTTATTCCAGCATCGGCGGCTTCCATTATAGCATCTGCTGCAAAGGCAGGGGGAACGAGAATCAAAGATGTGTTTGCACCTGTCTGTTCTACAGCATCTCGTACAGTATTGAAGACTGGTTTTCCAAGATGTATCTGTCCACCTTTACCAGGAGTAACTCCTCCAACTATATTAGTTCCATACTCAATACATTGCTCGGCATGGAAGGTTCCTTCTTTGCCTGTAAATCCCTGAACGATAACTTTGGAAAATTTATTTACTAAGATACTCATTGATCAACTCCGTGCTGCATCGACTGCTTTTTGCGCACCTTCGGCAAGACTTCCTGCAGTAATGATGTTGGGGATGTTCGCTTCCCTGAGGATAATAGCAGCTTGGGATGCATTTGTGCCGTCGAGTCTTACTACAAGCGGAGCACTGACTTTTGTTTTGCTGGTTGCCTCAAGAATTCCTTTGGCAATTCTATCGCAACGAACAATGCCGCCAAAGATATTAACAAAGATTGCCTTCACCTTCTTGTCTCTGAGAATGATATCGAATCCTTTTGCCACAGTCTCTGCACTGGCAGTTCCACCCACATCGAGGAAATTTGCTGGTTCACCACCTTTAAGTTTGATAATGTCCATAGTGGACATTGCAAGCCCAGCGCCATTTACCATACAGCCGACATTACCATCCAGCTTCACATAATTAAGACCATATTGGCTTGCTTCAAGCTCGGTAGGTTCTTCTTCATCAAGGTCGCGCATTTCAAGGATCTTTGCATTCCTGAAAAGAGCATTATCATCAAAATTTATCTTGGCATCCAGTGCAATAAATTTGCCATCTTCCTTAAGAACGAGTGGATTGATCTCAATAAGGCTTGCGTCGTTTTCTTTATATAATGAATAAAGAGCACGAGCCATTTTTACAAAATCCCGCGCTTCTTCTTTTGGTAATCCTAGCTTGTAAGCAATCCGCATTCCGTGAAAATTCTTAAATCCAATCAGTGGATCGATACGCACTTTGATAATTTTATCGGGTGTGTCGGCAGCGACTTTTTCTATCTCCATACCTCCTTCTGATGAAGCGATCATGATAGGCATTTCGAATGTGCGGTCCAGTACGAGCCCGAGGTAATATTCTTTTTGGATGGGAGCTACTTCTTCGATATAGATTTTTCGTACAAGTTTTCCTGCTGCCCCTGTCTGATGAGTTATCAATTTCATGCCCAGGATCTGCTCAGCTAATTTTCTTACTTCCTCAAGAGAGGAAGCAATCTTCACACCTCCGCCTTTGCCCCGACCGCCAGCATGAACCTGTGCTTTGATGGCCCATTTGTTGCTGTCTATTTCCTCTGCTGCTTCTACTGCTTGCTCTGAAGTCTCTGCCATTTTTCCCTGAGGAATGGCAACATCATATTGTTTAAACAGTTGCTTAGCTTGATATTCATGAATATTCATATAAATTTATCAACCGTAAAAATTTAGGGTGTTGGTAACGTGCTCGGAAATTGCTTGTCAAGTGAATTCGAAATTATATGCATTTTTTTTGATTCTTTATTAATTTTCAGTGAATTCAAAAAAAAATCCCTCCTCCAATCTAATGAGATTTTCCTGGTGGATCTCCTCGAAGGAGCACTTGCTTTTACAATTAATTTAGTTTTATAATCTTTCCAGTCACAGTTTTTATTGAATTCTTCAGATGGAAAAAATATATACCTGGTGCAACAGTTTCATTTGTTTGACTCTTTCCGCTCCAAGTTGCTTCAATAGAATGAGAAGGAGAAGAGCATATAGGTATTTTACATACACGCTGACCTCTTGTGGTATAAATTATCATTTCAGCATTTTGAATCAACTCTTTGCTTGAAAATGCAAGAGTGATTGACTTTCTGAAGGGATTTGGATATGCTTTGAAGTTCATATTTTCAGTAATCGGCTGATTATCAATGTTTAAGGGCGGCACATAATAACCAGGACCGCCATAAGCACCCATGTCGTTTGTTATTGTTCCCATCGCAGGATACAGTGCAAATCCTGGATTAGATGGATCTTCCCTATCATAAAAAAAAAATTCAGGGTCTCCTGCATCAACACAGGGAGAGTCTGCTGATAGATGATAGAGCGTATCTGCAAAGAGGGGATCCTCAGTGATATTTCCTGTGCCACCAACAGTTGCGTCTATATCACAGTAAGTAATCGTGGAAGATGCTCCTCCATGGATCGTGCTGCCCGAGTTCTGCGTATTTCCCCAAACAATGCAATTAGCGATCCATCCGCTGCTAGAGTACATACGTATTGCACCGCCATTGGATTCAGAGTGGTTATACACAATTGTATTATTCTCGATAATAATCGAGTTTGTATCGTTTCCAATACAATAGAATCCCCCTCCGCCATAAGACAGTCCGGCAGAATTAAACGCGACGATGTTGTTCTTGATGATTGCACCTGAATAGTCAACCACAATTCCCGCCCCATATCCGGCTTCGTTGTAAGAAACGATATTGTTCGATATTTCAGGATTTCCACGAAAGCATATCAGACCTCCTCCGGATATGCCATCGTAGTTTCCTGTGTTTTCCACAACATTGCTGGTGATGAAGTTGTTCCTTATAGTTGGTGAAGCCATGTACATGAATACCCCACCACCGCTGAACCAGGTAAGGGCGGGATATTGCGGATCGATCCAGCGAGTACCACCACCACCTGTAATAGTAAATCCCTGTAAAACTGCTTGTGCTGTCTCATCATTCTTGAAGATGACAGTGCTGGTTTCATACGGATTGGTTGCTGTGCTTCCATCAATGACCGTATCCAATATATGGTCAGTATCTTTATTAAAAATATAATGGCTTGTGACTGTGATGTTCTTACCCAAGAAATTAATATTTTCATAATATGTGCCAGGAGCAACAAGTACCGTATCACCATCAACTGCGTTATCGATAGCTTGTTGGATAGTTGTGAAATCATCGGGCACATTGATGATCTCCCCATGGGCTTCTGTGCCGAATACAATTCCTGCTATCAGTATAATGAGCAGGAATGCCCTCTTTTGTAACATGTTAACCTCCGTTTTTTGCTAATCTATTCATATACATAGTAACGTAATAGTCATAGACATCCTCTCCGATCTCATGGTAGCGGATGATATTGATAATGATCGCAACATAGGATATGTTAAAACTCCATGCTTCGTACCACACATTAGGGATTTCTGCTTTTATACTGCCATCTTTGATACCTTCATTGTAGAGATCAACGAGTGTTTTTTGGATACGAGTTCGAGCTATCTTTGAAATCTTCTTAATCTCTTTCGGTGATCTCATATAGCGAGGTTTTTCTCCCATCGAGAATGCAATGATGTCTGCATAGAGGGGATTATTCTCGAAATAGTCGAAAAGGTGTTTATAATAGTGCCGTAGTTTATCAAGACCGGACTTGTTTTTAAGTTTATCTCTTTGGAGTTGAGCATCGAACTGATCGAGATATTCGTGCGTGAAATCACACCAGATGATTCCGCAGATATCATCTTTGGACTTAAAATAATAATAGATATTTCCCACAGCAATACCAAGTTCTTTTGCTACTGCTCTGAGAGTGGTCTTGTTGATACCCTTTTCAAGGAACTGTTTTTTTGTTTCATTTACAATTGCATCCTTGATGAGCTGTTGTTTCATTTCTTTTATCATAAGAATCCTTTCTTCGTTAGGACGTGTACTAATTAAAGAATATTTCTTAAGACTAACAAGTCTATCAAACACTTATATAATATGACCACAAGAGAATATGATCAAAATAATTTGTCAAGTTTTAATTTTAGTACATGTACAAAAAAAGTCCATCTCAAAAATAAATATTTTAAGCTTGTGGATGAGGAATAGTATAAATATCAAAAAATTTAAATGTAAGAAAACCTAGCATTGTATACAAAAAAAACAGGATTAGAGGATGTTTATGCAGAAAGTAGGAGCGAGAATGTCTCTTTGTAGCAATAGACGACTATTCTCGGGAGTTATTTGCAGCGATATTTCCCGATAGGATACAGCATTCGGCTAAGAACTTTCTTGGGCAGGTAATAGAAGAATGTGCATATACGATAGAATGTTATTATACGGATAATGGTAAGGAATACAAGGGTAATTTGCCAGCTGGCGGATGCGTTTATGGTCACATGTGAAAAAAATAAAATAATATTGCCCAACGCTTTACAAGAATGAGGAGACCGAAAACTAACGGAGAAGCAGAACGAGTGATACAAACATTAATGGAAATGTGGCATAATAAAATAGAATTCAAATCCTTAGCTCATAGAAAAAAAGAACTCATTCGATTTGTGAATTATGATAATCCTGTTAAATCCCACAAAAGTATTGATGGCTTAACACCTATGGAGAAATTAATAGCATATTTCTTCCTTATAAATGTAAGCAACGCGTGAAAATCTTACACCTAAATTTTCCTCATATTATTTCACACTTTAACTTCCACCACCTGCAGTGTGTCATTTCCTAATATGTCAACTACCCTGACTCCTATCTTATACTTTCCCTTTTCAGGATATGTGTATTCTGCAGAGGTAAATTCGATCTCATTATTTTTCTTTGTTCGGAAGGTCTGCCATTCATTCTCAAAAATATAGTTTCCTGTCCACACCTTTTCTTCATCACCATTTACCCGTATCATCTCTTTCTTGCTTTCATAATCAAAGTCAACAGCCCAGTAGTCTATCCAATCAAACCAATTTTTTGTAAGAACTTCCTGATCGAATACTCCATCTTTATTTTTCGTTATCTTAATTATCTGTCCATTTTCTATGACTACTTTGGAACTCCCCTTTTTCATGCTTTGTTCTATTTCAGTGAGATCATCCTGTGTATATTTCGTCACAAAATCCTTCAATTTTACCTTTACAGTTTTACCTTTCAATAATGGTTCAACCTCTAAATATGCTACATCATAAAATTTCACCTGTCCCTTTTGAACCGCTCTTTTATCAAATACTTCTCGTGGTATATTTTTAGGAATGAGATTCACGCCCTGTTCAGATAATTCTTGTTCTATGTATGGTATTAATCCCATCTCAAATTCAAAACCGAGCACATCAACTTTTGTAATCGTTTTTTCTTTGCATTCATCCATTATATCCTGAACAACTGATTTGGTAACTGGAAAATCTATGGGACCAACATACACAAACCTGTCTGCTTTTTGTCCGTGCAACGTTTTGAAACCTGATACTCGTTTTGCCTTGTAACCTTCAAGGATCAGGTTTATATACTGCTCCTGCTTCATTTCCAGCTGTTGTTTCTGTTCCTCTTCTGTAAGATTGGTATTTACATCCAGGAAATATCTCCTCTCATATTTTCCCAAATTCAGTATCTCAAAAGACCTGAAATTTTTATCTTCTTCCTTTAATTCCCTTTGAACTTTTATCATTCTTTTGCGGGTTGTGTGAACGGCAAATCTGCCCAGATCGGCAACGATCCACTTTCTGCCCAGCTTCTCCGCCACAGCGGCGGTTGTGCCACTGCCGCAGAAAAAATCTGCCACAATATTGCCTTCATTCGAACTTGCTTTGATGATGCGTTCAAGTAGAGCTTCCGGTTTTTGAGTAGGATAATCAATCAGTTCTTTTCTATATCTATCTGTTGACCAAATATCAATCCACCAATCTTCAACCAACTTGCCCTTTTTCGAAATTTTTTCAACATCAATTTCTTTTCCATTATATCCCAATGATGTTCCTTTTGTGTCATGTACTCCTGTTTTATATGGTATTCTGATTAGATCTCTGTTAAAAATTATTTCCTTGGATTTTACAAATCGTAAAATTATATCATGTTTATCTGGAAAATCATAAGTTTGTTGAGAAGGACCAGTATAACACCATACAATTTCATTACGGAAATTAGTAACTCCAAAGATATCCTGAAGAATTAATCTAAGATATTCATTCACTCTCCAATCACAATGCACATAAATTGAACCGTCATCGGCAAGCAGATCGTGCATAAGTTTTAATCTTTCATACATCATTGTCAGGTAGCTGGAAATTCCTCTGCCCCAGGTATCGCGGTAGGCAATTTCTTCGAGAACAGTTTGTTTTTTACTTACTTCATCACTTCCAATTTTCACATCGAAACCAAAATCCGCCCCCACAGCAAAAGGCGGATCAATATAAATGAGTTTAACTCCGCCTTGTTCTTCAATTTCTTTTCGCAAAGGACCGTTTGCCAGCGAAGAAAGAATGAGTTTATTGTCTCCCCAGATCAGTTTGTTCGTCCATCCTTTAAGCTGCCTTCCACGTTCATCCACGCTGAACAGGTCGAGTGCAACGGATTTCTCAATCTTTTCTTTTCTTGGTTCATCAATCTGTTCAATGGAATGAAAAGGCAAAACAGCATTTGTAACTTCTTCATTTCTTCCGTTCCAGAAAAGGAATACATCTTCATCATCCTTAGCCATTTTATAGAGGTATTCCTTAGGAATTGTCTTTCCTTCTTTTATATACTGAATAACCTTTTCTTTCTCTTTTTCAGATAAACTGTGTTTTTCAAGTTTCATAGATATTCCTATTTTTTAATAATTTATTTACGCAAACATTCAGATTCTGATAATCAGAAGTTTATTCGTGCACAAATAATGGGGAAATTTGTGCATAAACTTATTTTCATGCACAAGGATTGTGCACGTTTTTATGCTTATGCACAAAAAATCTTTAAATTTGCGCACGTAATTGCTAATTTTTCGAAAGAACATCATAAAGCTGTGTATTCAAATACAAGGTTTCTTTACCTTCTTTATGAATTTTTAGTATATTCAATTTCACAAGCTCGTTGAGGTATTTGGATGCGGTATTCCTTGATGCTATTTCTTTATCAACGAGGATTTTATTCTTACAATAAGGTTGTGAGAACAGAACTTCAATCAATTCATGTGAATATATGCTTGGAGCTTTATTCCTAACTTTTTCTTGAACTTCATTAAAAATAGCATATATTGCATTAACTTTCTTAAGCGTAAAAATTGAAGTTCTGCGAACCGCCTCGAGCATGAAAAGAATCCAATCCTTCCAGTTATTTTTCTCGGTAACTTCAGAGAGTAATTGATAGTATTTATTCTTATGCTCCAATATATGTTTTGAAATATACAGCACAGGTATTTCTAAGAGATTATGATCTGTAAGATAGAGTACATTCAGTATTCTTCCGGTTCTTCCATTCCCATCGCTGAAGGGGTGGATTGCTTCGAATTGATAATGAATAATTGCCATTTTTATCAAGGGGTCGATAGCATTTGAAGTATGATAGAAATCAAACCAGTTTGAAAGTTTTTCATCTACCATTGAATGAATAGGAGGTGTATAGATAATATCATATGCATTTCCGATAAACGCCTGTCCGTCACGTAATGCTTCATTCTTTTCAGTTATTATCCTAAATATTTTTATGATAACATCACGATCCATCTTTGAATATTTTGATGTGAATGAATCCCACAAAGCTTCTCTGTAACGGAGCACTTCTTTTGTTGCGGGATCGATATTTTTCTTATCTGCGGTAAAAGCTCTAAACATTTTATCGGTAGTTGTAATTATATTTTCTATTTCCGAGCTTGCCCGGGCTTCCTGTAGGACAAGGGTGTTTATCAGCATCATTGGATTGGGAATTACAGGTAAGCGTCCTTTAAGTTCTGCTAATGCAGAACGTGCTTCAGCTAATTTTTTGTATATGCTTAAATTCTCAAATGCTGATTTGTTTGGTGGCAATAAAGGTAAATCATTATATGGTTCAGTTCTTGAAAAAGCCATTATTTCTCCTACATAACAATAAATTTATTCCAGGTTTTCGGATATTTCTATTACTTCCTGAAAACTTGTAAGATTCTTCTTATATTTATTCCAATTCTCTTCTTTTATGTAAAGAGGTATATATTTAATTTTTTCAGTTTTTGAATTGTTCACATCTTCGCACCACAGTTTTAACCTATCAACTTTTCGAATATCGTCCAGATCTTCCCTGCCCTTTGTTTCAATAATGAATATAGTCTTTGCATCCATTTTCACAATAAAGTCAGGATAGTAATTTTTTATATTACCGTCTTCTGCTTGATATTCTATTTTAAAATATGTTGATTGTATATTCTTTGCAAAAGAAATGATATCCTCACAGGAATCGAGGAAACTTGCAAATTGAATTTCGAAATCTGAATCGCCAACAACAATATTAAATACTGATTTACTGGGATAGAAATGTGTTTGATATTTAAATACTGAGGGTTTTACATCTCTTAATTTAATATGTCTCCTTACTTCAGCAGAGCCAGCATCTGTTATAGTCAATTTTGAGATTGCATCTCTGAATGTTTCAAATATTATTCTCTTTGGTGCAGTATCAGATAAGTTTCTAATGATATTTTTATCTTCAATTTCTACTTCCTTCTCAAAAAGCTTATATTTTATGAAATCTCTCACTTTGGGATATAACACTTCAAATCCACTAAAGAGTCTGCTTTCTTTGAGTATCGAGTTTGTGAAGAATGCAACAACATTTCTGTAATCAATCTCAGCTCCTTCAAAGTCAATTTTATGAGAGAATTCACCATCAAGATCAGTAAAGATGATTTCTCGTAATTGTTCTTTACTATATTCCTTTATTCGTACTCTATTATTCTTGAATTTGAATATATCTATAAGTTCAAGTTTCTTATATTCTTTGTAAATTCTTGGTGTAAGTACTGGAAGTTGGATATCAAGCTCATCAATATCTTTTTTCTTATTTTCCTTATCTGGCTCAATAATCAGAGACTTCTTGGGTTTGTATTGTAATCCCATTGGTCTATATGATAATTCTACACCTTCTTCTTTTATTGATTCTACAAACTCCATAAATGCATCTGTACCTATCACTGCAAGCTCTTCATCAGGTAATTCCGGTAATTCCGGAAACATTCTTCGTAAACCTCTGCCTACCGTTTGCTCTGGTAGTATGTTACTACTATCCGAATATGGTCTCAATCCGACAACGGTCGTAACATTCTTTACATCCCAACCTTCTCTCAGCATGAGAACAGATATTATCGCTTTATATGGGCTTTTATCAAGATCCACTTCATCCGCTGCTTTTCTCAGCTTTTCAAGTTCTTCTTTGCTTTTCTTACTTTTTGTTTTTTCATCAATCTCTCCACTTTTATTCGTATGAATAACGAGTATTGAATTCTTGTTTTGGAATTCTTGAAAGTTGCTATGCAAATAGTCTGCGATTTCATCACTTTCTTGAGTTGTGGTGGTCATAACAAATAGAAGTGGTGTTTTTATCTTTTTGTATTGATCATACTGTTTTTTCCATTCAACAAATCCGAGATCAACGTAATCTTTATATCTTTCTACAAACTCGTCAGTTTCCTTTTCTCGTAATTTTGCTCTTGAGGGTTCGTCGGGTAATACTAATTTTTTTACCACATTCTGCTGTATTGCTTCAACAAGTGGATAATCACATATTGTTTGTACAAATATTGCTCCACCCCTGTGTTTAGGAGTGGCTGTAAAATCTACTTGAAGTGAAATCGGATTACCTTGTTTCAGTTTCAGTGTATTGTTTATGTCTTTAATATTCTGGAACCATGCAAGTTTTTCATCATGAATGTGATGTGCTTCATCGTTAATAATGAGTAAATCTTTTATCTTATCACTTCTCAGAATTTTTCCTAAGTCTGTTCCTTTATCTTTATCAGCATCAGGACTCGGTTTTTTGCCAAGAAAATAATCTGTTACATCATCATTTTCGAAAGTTGGATCTTGATAAGATGAAAGAAAAATTCTATGCACATTTGTAATAAAGAGATTTCCTGCAGGTGATATTGCTTTTACTTCGTCCTGAACATGAACTGTAATTTGAAAATCTGTGTTCCAGTTTTTTTGATGCCAGCCATCTACAGGTATGACAGGATCATCTTTAAATACGTTCTTATCTTTGAAGTCTTTCAGTAATCGATTCAAAACAATAATATTTGGCGCGATTAGAAGAATGTTTTTTGATAGATTTGAGTTTTCTTCGTAGAGTTTGTTAAAATATGACCAAGCAATAACGAGACTTGCTACTTTTGTTTTTCCAGAACCGGTTGCCATCTTAATAACGTATCTAGTCCAATCTTCAATAAACATACCTGTTGAAATTTGCCCAGATGAATCAAATCTCATGAGGTTGAATTTATCATGTGCTTGTGCTATTTCATATAGATAAATTATCGATTCTATTGCTTCTCTTTGTGCAAAGTAATACTGGAATTCTATCTCTTGTTCATCTTTTATTACTGTATGTTCTTTTTGAAACCAGTATTCAAGTAATTGTTTTGAAGTCTGCGTTGCACCTTTATAATTTTTATTCCTCCACTCATATACAGCGTTTCTTATTTTATGAACAAGCGGAGGTAATAAGTTAATAAAACTTGTTTGATCTAATTCTTCTCTTGTGGGTAACCATCTATTATCTGGATGAATTATTGTGTGTGGGTCGGTTATTATTTTTCTGTTTGGCATAAAATTCAATACTCTTTTTTTATTTATTCTCCTTCAGCGTCCACATAAAAACCAACTACTTAATTTCTTTAACTCGTAAAAACTAAATCCCTTCCCTCTCTGTCAATTTTTTAAATACCAACCATGCATACCCCCAAAATTTTTTATGGGCATGGCATTTTTTCATTATTACACAAAAACAACCTAATACTAACAAAAGATGAGGGATGGTGAATATCGTCGCAAAGTACTAGCATAACAATGATTCACAAAGTATGGGAGACCCTTCTCCACCAGTCGGCGGA
>Ga0209834_10000327_pt1 | contig 29586 bp, 24 predicted proteins | sample Mar14236cmmetaG_FD_184134 | JGI IMG/M metagenome (GOLD analysis project Ga0209834, IMG submission 184134) | Marine hydrothermal vent microbial communities from Guaymas Basin, Gulf of California to study Microbial Dark Matter (Phase II) - Marker... ... | reverse complement strand
GCCGAGCCTTGGAGAAAAAGAGGTCATGAGGTTAGGATCTTTGGACTTTATTGAGAAAAAGGAGAACCTGGTATTTCTGGGGCCCCCTGGGGTGGGGAATTATGCAAAGTGTTTGCTTATGTAAAGTAAAGGATTAAACCATTTGTAAGAGGGGGTATTTTAATAGAAAAACTATACATAATCCTCCAAAATGATAATGGTGCTTTCGCATCAATAATTTTTGAAGGAGGATTATCGTGAATTCTAAGGTTCCCATTAGAGAGTTGGTTTTAGACGTATTGGCAGAACTTAGACATCTTAACTACTCCAAAAACACGCTCAACACTTATCGAAGGTTTTACAATAGGCTCATAACATTTGCTGATAGCAGAAAACAGACTAATTATTCGGAGGAACTGGGCAACGCGTTTCTAAAAACGCAATACAGTTTTGATTTAAACAATTGTGATTCAACCCTTCCCCGTACCGTGAGAAGTAAAGCGCGGTTTATCAGGGTGCTTGGCGATTATCAACTTCATGGGGTCATCCTGCGTCGTAAGCCCACGAAAACGCCTTATGTTCGTCCACCACAGTTTGCTGATGCCCTTATTGCGTTTGAAAAAGAGTGCGTGCTCCGAAATTATTCAAAAGCAGGGATGCGCACGCGAATTAACCGGTTACGTTTATTCATCGATTATCTTGATGGCTGTGGCCTTACATCATTATCGGAATTGACTGCGCAGGAATTGTCCAATTACACTGTAACACTTATCGGCTACAATAGTAAAAGTGTAGCAGCAGTGCTGACAGTTTTACGGACTTTCCTTAAGTTTCTATACTTGAAAGGCTACCATTGCAAGGATCTTTCATGTGATGTGCCTTCTGTGAAATATTCTTATTATCCAAGCATCCCGTCTGCATGGAAGAACGACGACGTGAAACGCATGCTTGATTGTATTGACCGGGGAAGCCCAACGGGCAAACGAGATTATGCGATCTTGTTAACCGTAGCACGACTAGGTATGCGGGTAAAAGATCTTAAAGAGATCAAACTCTGTAATTTAAAATGGAATGAAAACAAAATTAAGATGGTTCAACACAAAACAAAACAGGCAGTGAGCTATCCGTTACTGGATGATATTGGGTGGGCCATAATTGATTATCTCAAAAATGGCCGGCCCCAGACCACTTCACCCTATCTTTTTGTACGACATAATGCCCCTTTCGAAGCATTTGGTACCCACGCTAATTTGCATAATATTATTACCAAGTACACAAGACTTGCCGGCATCGAACTGCCCAGGGGTTCCAAGCGTGGCATGCATTCACTCAGACATACACTGGCCAGCGTCCTTTTAGAACAACATACACCTCTACCGGTTATATCAGAAATCTTAGGCCACATGAGTGTCTTGGCAACAAGCGTCTACCTGAAGATTGATCTTGAAGGTCTGCGCAAATGTGCACTGGATCCTGACGAGGTGTTTAATTATGCAGATAACTAATCGAGCTTTCAGGTATTCTAGTGCACTGGCCGATGTGATACAGGGTTTTGTGCTTGAAAAACAAGCCCTGGGTTACAAATATGAGAAGACAGCTTTTAATTTGAAACGATTTGATGATTTTTGTATTTCAGTTGGTCATAACAGCGTTTGTTTACCGAAAAAACTTGTTTTGCAATGGACCGAAAAGAAACCTTTCGAATCAGAAAGCAATCACAATGGCCGAGTTATGTTAATGAGAATGCTTGCAAAGTATCTGGTACGGCTTGGCCATGATGCTTATATTTATCCTGATCGCACAGGCAGTGCCATTCATGAAAACTATCATCCCTATCTTTTTTCAGAAATAGAACTGGCACTCTTCTTTACCCAGGTCGATCAATGCCCACCGTCAATGAGTTCCCCGAACCGACACATCATTTTACCACTGCTATTTCGGATCTTGTATTGTTGTGGTTTGAGAATCTCTGAAGCAGTCCAATTGAGGGACAGGGATGTAAACACAGCCGAAGGGACACTTACTATACTGGATGCAAAGTTTGGCAAAGACAGGCTTGTACCTATGAGCGGTTCCTTATGTTCAAAATGCCAAACATACCGTGAGGTCATGCATAGAATCAGCAAACCTGATTATTTTTTCTTTCCTTCACCTCATGGAGGCCACTACAAGGAAAGCACCATCTATCAATATTTTCGTAAATTTCTTTGGCAGGCAGGCATCTCCCATGGTGGTAGGGGGAAAGGGCCACGATTGCATGATTTTCGGCACACCTTTGCAGTGAATTGCTTGAAACGGTGGGTAAGAGCAGGGGTTGACCTATCAGCTGCGTTACCCTATTTATCGATCTACCTTGGACATACCGGACTGAAAAACACCCAGCATTACCTGCGCCTAACAGCAGAACTCTATCCCGAGATCGTGGCAACGATTGATGAGAAGTTTGGTTGGCTATTGCCGGAGGAGGACCACCTATGAAAACCACTGATTTTGCAAAATTACTGACCTCGTATCTGACGAAGGTATTGCCTGGTCAACGGAACTTAAGTACCCATACCATTACCTCATACCGAGATACGTTTAAGTTACTTTTATTGTTTTGTCAGCAAAGAAAAGGAATCGCACCTGAGCATTTGACCCTTTCACAGATTGACGACACTCTTGTGCATCAGTTTGTTTCCTGGGTTGAATATGAACGCCACTGCAGTATTTCAACACGCAACCAACGATTGGCTGCAATTCATGCCTTCTTTCGTTATGTGCAGATCGAGTCACCGGAAAGGTTGCTCACATGCCAGAGAATCTTATCTATCCCATTAAAAAAGACCGGAAAGCCCATTGTTTCCTTTTTGACCTCTGATGCCTTAAAAGCCATCCTTAACCAGCCCGATCGAAAAACATTAGCCGGCCGCAGAGACTTGGTGCTGTTAACCACTCTCTATGATACCGGTGCACGGGTTCAGGAGCTAATTAATCTGGTGGTCAGAGATATTCGACTGGATCAACCGGCAACAATTGCCCTAAAAGGTAAAGGCAACAAGATCCGGCATGTTCCGCTGATGACCAAAACAGCCAGCATGCTAAAGGAGTATTTAAAGGAAAGACATCTAAGTACACCTAGCAAGTACGATCATCCTGTGTTTTTCAACAGCCGGCATCAGAAGCTGACCCGGGCAGGGATTGCCTATATCATCAAAAAATATGTAGAAGCGGTTAAGCGCCAAAACAACATAGTCTTGCCGAAAAAGGTTTCACCGCATATGTTCAGGCATACAAAGGCCATGCATCTCTTGCAGGCCAATGTCAACCTTGTCTACATCAGGGATTTTTTAGGTCACGTCAGCGTAATAACAACTGAAGTCTATGCCAGGGCCGATTCGGAAATAAAGCGACTGGCTCTAGAAAAAGCTTATTCTCCGATGGTTACCGAAGACCTTCCTTCCTGGCGGGAAGACGAGGACCTGTTGGTATGGCTACAGTATTTTTGCAAGTGAAAGCATTCATTTATGTAAAGTCGATCACTCTTGCTCTGTTTTTGCGTACGTGCTAGGATCAAATTTCAGGTTAGCAGAAGGGGAGGGTAAGAGGTGAAGGCAGTAACAAAGACAATTGGGCAAGCATTGGAGGAAATGGCGAGCCAGTACCAAGGCAACGAGGCCCTGGTTCACCAGGAAAGTGGTCTCCGTTATACCTATGGGCTAATGGCCTGGGAAATTGATCGCATAGCACGGGGGCTATTGGCACTCGGGATAAGAAAGGGAGATAGGGTCGCCCTGTGGGCCCCTAATGTGCCTGGGTGGGTTGTAGCCCAGCTTGCGCTGGCAATGGTGGGTGCTATCATGGTGCCAATCAACCCGGCAAGCGAGCAAGGTGAGATCCACCATATCCTGAGCCAAACGGATTCAAAGGCCATCATCATGTCTAGAGGCCAGGATGACGAGGAATTTATTAACATGATTTCAGATGAAAAGGACAAGCTTGGCTGCATTGAGTACGTGATTGTGCTAGGCGAGACCTCCTACCCTGATACCATTCTTTGGGCTGAATTGGCAGCCAGGGGCGATGAAGTAGGGGCTGAAGAATTGGCCAAGGCCAAGGAGGAAGTGCAGCCCGAGGACCCTGTGGCCATCATGTACACCTCTGGCACCACGGGAAAGCCCAAGGGAGTGGTGCTTGATCACCTGGGCCTTGTGAACAAGTCTTTGTGCGCTGCCCAAAGGCTTGAACTGGGACCTCATGATCGATCATGCCTTTTCTTCCCCCTTTACCACATGTTTGGCAATACGTGCATTGCACTGACAACCCTGCTCGTTGGTGGGAGCATAGTTATTCCCGGCATTGACTTTGACCCGTCTTCTATACTCTCTACAATAGCAAATGAAAGGTGTACCGCTGTGTTTGGGTCACCGAGCATGTTTTCTGCGCTGGTAGAAGATCCCGCATTCAGAATGAAAGGGTTGGAAACCGTGAACAAAGGGATTGTCGGAGGTGCTCCTTGTCCCCATAAGCTGATGGAAAGACTGGTTAATGACATCGGCATCACGGGCCTCGTGGTTGGGTACGGCATTACCGAAGCATCATCCTGGATTACAATGACCCATCCCAATGACCCAATAGAGATGCGCGTTACAACGATAGGTAGGCCACTGCCTTGCAATGATGTCAAAGTTACCGATCCGGAAACAGGGGAGGATGTCGGACAGGGAGCAATAGGAGAACTTTGCACCAAAGGTTTCCTAATGAAGGGTTACTACAAGATGCCGGCGGCAACTGCTGCATGCGTTGACAGGGAAGGGTGGTTTCACACCGGAGACTTGGCAACAGTGGATGAAAAGGGTTACGTGCGCATGGTGGGTAGGCTTAAGGAAGTCATCAACAAGGATGGGGTGGAAACCTATCCAGCAGAGGTGGAAGAAGTCCTTTATGGTTTGCCGGAGGTGGCTGAAGCACAGGTATTTGGTTTTACGGGCAAGGATGGAAAGACCCGCATTGGCGCGTGCATTCGATTAAAGAAAGGCACACACATGGGGACTGGGGAGATCAGAGACCGGATACGGGCGGGACTTGAGCCAGAAAAGTTACCTGAATTTATAAAGATTGTTGACGAATTCCCTGTGACAAAATCTGGGAAGGTACAGAAGTTCAAGCTGGCTGAAATGGCTACAAGGGAATCAAGCTAAAAGATCCCCTATCTACCTGGAGCTGGAACACACCATGGCCTGATGTTCCATTTTGACACATTTGTTCATTATCACCTGGATACCTGCCTCCATGGCCTTTCTTGCGGCCTCATTGTGAACCACGCCTAGCTGCATCCAAATGATGGGAATGCCCTTGTCAATGGCCTGGCCTACCACCGGAGGTACCCGCTTAGGATTAAGGAAGAGATCAGCCATGTCCACGTCAAAAGGTATGTCCGAAAGGGACTTGTAACACGTCTGCCCAAGGATCTGCCTTTGCCCAGGGTTGACCGGTATTATTTCATATCCTTGCTTCATGAGGTAGCGAGCAACCTTGTTGCTGTCGCGATTTTCCTTGGGCGACAGCCCTACTATGGCTATCTTTTTAACTTTTCGCAATATTTCCAGGATTTCCTCCGAAGGAGGATTGTACTCCGGCATCTCACACTGCCCGATATTCATCTTTTTGCACCCTAGAATCTCATTTAACTATGTCCTTAACCTTGTCCACCTTTTTCTTGGCGTCAATCACCTTCTTTACGCCAGGTACCTGTTCCAGAACCTTGTCCTTCATCTTCTGCTCTATTTTGTTGGCCGTATTATCTTTATTAACAGTTTCAGAGGTTGAGGTGCTTTCTTGTTCTTCCTGTTTGTCGGAACTCAGCTCCTTTTTTACCTTCTTAAACTCGCGGATGGCACCTCCGAGGCCTTTACCAATTTCCGGGAGGCGCTTTGCGCCAAAAATGAGTAATATTATCAAGGCTATTATAAATAGTTCCGTGGGACCAAGGCCGAACATGATTCACTCCTTTTAAGGGTGTTGATGAATACTTTCTAAAATTTCCGTGGATTCAGGTGTTGGAAAAGGGCTCTGAGGCCCTATCTCAATTACTGAAATTCCCTCTTTTTCTAGCAATGATGCTGTGACCCCTGTGCCCAGACCCCCAGGAGCTTCGCAGTACGGGGTCTTTAAACCACATGATGGACTCCTCTCTTTGCCGATAAACACCTTAGCACCAGTGAGCCTGGCAAGTCTAAGGGTTTCATGGGCTCCCTTGACAAACTGTTCCGTAACATCTTGGCCCGCCCTGTTAATACACTTGGCCTTGCCAACCATAACATCCGGCCCGTGGCCACCTATGATATTGGCCGGCTCCCTAGGGGTCGGAAGACCTCCCATTTGTTCCGGGCACACTGCAATAGGGCGTATGCGGGACAGAGACCCTACAAGCGCCTTACAAAGGCTGTGATTTCCGTCATATCGACATCTGACGCCCAACAGACAGGCACTGATCAAAACAGGAGGTGATGTTCTAGAATCAAGCATCGCCCTCAGTAAATTCAACGGCAGGCTCACTTTCTTCGCGGGGCTCGATCCAACCGACACAGTACGCTGTTTCACCCATTGCCTTAAGGCGGAGCATTACCTCACCCGTATCCTCTTCGCTCACCACAATGATCAGGCCCAGGCCGTTGTTGAACACCCGCATCATTTCCATGTCATCAATGCCGCCCATTTTCTTTAAAAGCGTAAATATGGCGGGCGGTGACCATGATCTCTTATTAATCACAGCCTTGCACGCTTTGGGCAACATACGGGGCACATTGTCCACCAGGCCGCCGCCCGTTATATGGGATATTCCATAGATGCGAAAGTCCCGCCTAAGGTTCAATACTGGCCGAACATAGATACGGGTTGGCTCCAAAAGCTCTTCGCCTAGGGTGCGGCCCAGTTCTTGTATGTGCTCGGAAAGCGGCATTTTATTTTCCTCGAAAAAGAGCTTTCGCACGAGGGAATATCCGTTGCTGTGAAGTCCACTAGAGGCAATACCAATGAGGCGCTGCCCCACTCGGATCTCTGAGCCGTCTAGGAGTTCTTCATTGTCCGCTAGGCCTACCACGAAACCGGCAAGATCATACTCGCCTTCAGCGTAAAACCCGGGCATCTCCGCAGTTTCACCGCCGATTAATGCGCATTTGGCCTCCATGCACCCTACTGAGATTCCCTTAATTATCTCCTGGGCCTTGTGAAGATCCAGCTTTCCCATGGAAAGATAGTCGAGGAAAAACAATGGAGTGGCCCCTTGGACAACAATGTCATTGACGCACATGGCCACAAGGTCTATTCCAACGGTGTCGTGCTTGTCCATCATGAAGGCCACTTTGAGCTTGGTACCCACACCGTCTGTGGAGCTGACAAGAACCGGGTTTCGCGTATGTTCCACGTTAAGTGAGAAGAGGCCTGCAAATCCGCCTATATCGGTAATAACGCCGGTGCGATAGGTCTTATTCACAATTGGTCGAATGAGATCTACAAGCTTGTTTCCAGCGTCAATGTCAACCCCAGCATCAGCATATTTGCTTTTCTTTTTAGTTGTCATGAGTTGCACCATCCTTAATAAGAACTATAGCTTTCACAAAAAAACCTTGTCAAATCTTTTCTCCTGACTTTATAGATAAAGATTCAGGCAGAGCGCACAAGGGGAAGAAGTGATTAAAAGGAATAGCGGAATAATGAGGGGAGGAGAGAAAATATCGAATATCGAATAATGAATTACGAATGATGAAGGTCCAGCGCAATGGAATCTCTCCAGAGCGGCCTGTCTTTGTCTTTGCACCAGAAAAGGGGGAAAGACAAAGCCGGCAGTGCCTGCCTAGCCGTCAGGCAGGAGTTGAGCCTGAATGACGAAATTAACGTGAGCGCCTGCCCGGCAGCAGAGAAGGGGGGTATTTCATTGCCCGAAGCCATGAGCTTAAGGTATAGGGCAATGTCAAAGCGCCCTGTACTCTACTAGCAGGATAACTCTGTCAACTTGCTTGACCTCAGCACCGTAGGCAGGCGGTCAACGGTAGACGGAAAACGGAAAACAATGAACAATGGATGACCCAACAGACCCCATGACCCATTGGAACAAAAAGCCCAGGTACAAAGGCCAAAAACGCCTCACAAATGACCTTTCCTGCCTCAAAGGGATAGGCCCAAAAAGGGCAGATCTCTTTAGGGCAAGGGGCATTAATACCGTCAAGGATTTGCTCTACTTTTTCCCCTTAAGGTATGAGGACAGAAGAGAGGCCATCCCGATTGGTGAGCTTCGGCCAGGAGAGCAAGCCTTGGTGTGGGGCAGGATTCGTGGGGGCGGTGAGGAGAGGGTTGGCAGTAGCCGCAAGAAAGTCTTCAAGATAGAGATCGAGGACGGTACGGGAACGCTACAGGTACTTTGGTTCAATTATCGGCCAGCCTATCTGTGGCAAGTCTTGGAGAGGGGGAAAGGGCTAGCTGTATATGGCAGGGTTAAGGCATATGGAAAGACTCTTCAGATGATCCATCCTGATGTGGAGAAAACCGAATCACGTAAGTCAGGTTTTCTTCGCCCTATTTATCCGAGTGTCAAAGGCCTCTCACAAAAGGTTATTGCCAAAGCGGTTCAAAATGCCCTGGAGGGTTGCGCGGAACTAGTAGTGGATCCCATTCCGGGGACATTCACGGAAAAGCTGAGGCTTCCAAGGCTGTATGAAGCCATAAAGTGTCTCCATCTCCCACCGGCTACCGGAGATTTCAAGAAGTTTAGCGAAGGAAGAACAAAATACCATGAAAGGATCCAGTTTGACCGGTTCATTGGCGTGGTTCTGGCCGTCTTGAAGAAGAGATATGAGAGATCAAGCACCAGGAACGTAGGGCCTTACTCCTTGCCGGTAGATTTGCTTGAGAAGTTCCAGGCTAATCTCCCTTTTGATCTTACCCCAGATCAAACTAGGGCCATTAAAGAGATTTGCCAGGATCTGGAAAAGGACTCTCCAATGATGAGGTTGCTCCAGGGAGATGTGGGATGCGGTAAAACAGTTGTGGCAGCGGCAGCGGCATATGCAGCCATATTGAATCACAGGCAAGTAGCCCTGATGGCGCCTACTCAGATACTTGCCAGGCAACACTTTGTATTTTTCTCCAATTTGCCGGAGACCTTAGGATTTAAGCCACTTTTTGTGACGGGCGCCCTAAGGGCAGAGGAAAAGGCTAGGGCCTATGAGATGATGAGGCACGGGGATTGTAATTTCATAGTTGGCACGCAGGCATTGGTTCAGGAGGAGGTACGCTTCCAAGACCTAGGGCTCGTAATCATTGATGAGCAGCACCGATTCGGGGTTCGGCAGCGCTCATTGTTGGCTCAAAAGGCAGAAGCACCCGATGTGCTGGTTATGACAGCTACGCCTATCCCGCGCACCTTGGCGATAATACTTTATGCAGATTTAAATATTTCCGTGATCAGGTCCAGGCCCCCTGGTTACAAGGGTGTAATAACACGGATAATGGGGGAAGGGGAGAAGCGAAAGATCTATGAGATGGTCACCGGCCACATGGAGCGGGGAGAGCAGGTGATGGTGATCTGCCCGGTAATACAAGGCACTGAGGACCAAGACCTACGAGATGCCGTAAACATGTATGATGCCCTTAAAGCACTCTACGAGCCTCGCTTTAGGGTTGGCCTGATACACGGTGAAATGCCCCCTGGAGAAAAGGACACGGTGATGCAGAAATTCCACGAGGGAAAAATTCAATTGCTTGTCTCCACCACGGTGGTGGAAGTGGGCGTTCATGCTCCAGGGGCAACTGTAATGGTGGTCGAACACCCCGAACGCTTTGGCCTGGCACAACTTCATCAACTAAGGGGACGAGTGGGAAGGGGAGAAAAGCAAGGGCTTTGCTTGTTGGTGAAAAGGGATGGAATTTCAGGGCAGGCTGAAAAGAGACTCAAGGTATTGGCCTCCTGCGATGATGGTTTTGTTATCTCTGAACAGGATCTGCTTTTTCGCGGCCATGGCGAGGTAATGGGGCTCAGGCAAGCAGGGCCGGGCGAAATTGATATTTCAGAGGTTTTGAACAACCAACACCTCCTTATGGCTGCAAAGGAAGTGGCCGAAAAGATACTCAGGGAAGATCCTGAGCTTTCTGGGCAAAAGTACCGGTACCTGAGAATGCAACTTGAGGAACAGTTTGGGGTGGATATGCAAAAAAAAGCAAGAAAATAATGAATAACGAATAATGAATTATTAATGATGAAGTATCACCGGAGAGGCACTGAGCACACAGAGAGGCCTATTTATTTTGCTTGCCGCGAGATACCGGCAAGCAAAAGCAATGTGCTTCTATGCACTGGGTGAGCCCTAGTTGTCTGGCCCCTTTTTGCCGATTGCCGTCTCCTTTCCGAGCCGGAGGGCGATGGGCAAAAAACCATCCCCTCTGTGCCCCCCTGGCCGCGGTAGCGGTTAGGCGGGTGTGTCTCAGTGGTGAGGTGTCAAGGAAACCTCAAATGCCAAATGGATGATGAAAGGGTTGGCCGGAGCAAGGGTCTTATTGTGGTTTGAAATTTTGATTTCCCTAGCTTATAGTAGGTATATAAGAAAGGCCTTGGGCAAAAGGGGCAAAGGCCTTTTTTTACTGGATTTAGAGGCTAGAGCTCAGTATGGTCTAGGTAGGGTAAACTGATTTGTTGCAAGGAGGACATTGGTACATGGAAGAATTTAGGAGGATGACGAGGCTTCCGCCTTATTTATTTTCCATCGTGAACGAGCTGAAAATGGAGATGAGGCGAAAGGGTGAGGATATCATAGACCTTGGAATGGGAAATCCTGACATTCCTACGCCAAAACACATAGTGGATAAATTAATAGAGGCAGCCCAAAAAGGGCATAATCACAGGTACTCAGCTTCGAAGGGCATTACGAAACTGCGGCATGCAATTGCCGATTGGTACAAGAGACGTTACGACGTGGATATCGACCCTGAAGAGGAGGCCATTGTCACCATAGGCGCAAAAGAGGGGCTCTCGCACCTGGTCTTGGCAGTTATCAGTCCTGGGGATGTTGTGTTTGCCCCCAACCCAACCTATCCAATTCACCAGTATTCAGTAATCATCGCAGGTGGTGACCTCCGAAGCATTCCCATAGGCGCAAACAGGGATTTTTTTGAAGACCTTCTCACAGCCACCAAACAAACATGGCCAAATCCAAAGATGCTCATAATTTCATATCCCCATAATCCCACAACGGCGGTGGTGGACCTGGAATTTTTCGAGAAAATCGTTGATTTCTGCAAAGAGCACAAGATCATGGTGGTTCACGACTTTGCCTATGCTGACCTAGTGTTTGATGGCTATGGCCCTCCCAGTTTCCTGCAAGTGCCCGGGGCCAAGGACATAGGTGTGGAGCTTTTCAGCCTGTCAAAAAGCTATTCAATGCCAGGATGGAGAGTGGGTTTTTGCGTGGGGAATCGAGATCTCATCGCTGCTCTCCGAAGAATTAAGAGTTATTTGGACTATGGGGTGTTTCAGCCGATTCAGATAGCCTCTATAATTGCATTGAATGGGCCCTATGACTGCGTAGAGGAAATTGTGAATATTTACAAGGAGAGACGCGATGTGCTTGTGGACGGGCTGAACCGGATAGGCTGGGAAATTGAAAAACCCAAGGCTACCATGTTTGTGTGGGCCAAGATCCCTGAGCAATTCAGGAACATGGGTTCCATAGAATTTTCAAAGATGCTTCTCGAAAAGGCCAAAGTGGCAGTTTCGCCTGGTATTGGGTTTGGGCAGTACGGCGATGATCATGTAAGGTTTGCACTGGTTGAAAATCCCCACCGGACCCGTCAGGCCATTCGTGGAATAAAAAAGATTTTTTGAGGTCAGAGATGAGCAACATAAAGGTGGGAATAATCGGATTTGGGACCGTTGGCGCTGGAGCATACGAAGTGCTCAGGGAAAACGCAGATCTAATAAGATCGAGGGTTGGAGCGTCTGTGGCAGTAAAGAGGATCGCCGACCTGGATGTTGATTCTGATCGGGGAGTCCCAGTAGATAAGGGCTTACTTACAACAAATGCCGAGGAAATCATCGATGATCCTGAGATAGATGTGGTGGTTGAGTTGATAGGAGGGCTCACCCAGGCAAAGGAATATATTCTCTGCGCAATGGAAAAGGGAAAGCATGTGGTAACGGCCAACAAGGCACTGCTGGCAGAATATGGCCACGAGCTCTATGACATGGCCGAGAGGTGCGGAGTGAACCTCGAGTTTGAGGCGAGTGTGGGTGGCGGCATTCCCATTATTGGTGCAATGAAGGGAGGGCTATCCGCCAACCGCTTCAGGAATATCATGGGAATACTAAATGGCACCTCAAACTATATCCTGACAAAGATGAGCAGGTATTACTGGCCCTATGAAAAGGTTGTGAAAGAAGCCGTGGAGCTAGGGTATGCCGAAGACCCTCCTACCCTGGATGTGGACGGGACGGATGCTGCACACAAGCTTGCCATTTTGATCTCCCTTGCCTATGGATCAGCGGTTTCATTCAAGGATATTTACAAAGAAGGCATTACCTCCTTAACGCCCGACGATATTCGCTTTGCTCAGGAGTTTGGCTATTGTGTGAAGCTGCTCGCCCTTGCAAGGGACAGGGGCGAGGAGGTGGAGGCAAGGGTACATCCTGTCATGATTCCCCAGGATCATATTTTGGCAAATGTGAATTGGGCCTATAATGCCATATATCTGGAGGGCGATTTTGTGGGGCCTAATCTATATTATGGCCTTGGTGCAGGTCGAAGGCCTACAGGTAGTGCCGTGGTCTCAGACATTATTGAACTATCGAGAAGAATTGCAAATAAAGAGAAAGGGCTTCAGCCCCCACTTGCTCATTATGGAAGGGAGAGAAAGAGTATTTCCATCAAGCCTATGAAGAGCCTCACCATGCCCTATTACTTTAGATTTTCAGCGGTGGATCGGCCGGGGGTTCTGTCGAAAATCTCTGGGGTTCTGGGCCAGCACAACATTAGTATCACCTCTGTAATTCAGAAGGGTAGAGAGGTAAACGGCCCTGTTCCTGTTGTTATGCTTACCCATGAGGCATGCGAAGAAAATGTGATGAAGGCTATCTCGGTGATAGATAACATGGATGTGGTCACAGACAAAACCATCCTTATAAGGGTGGACAAAGGTATTTCGGACAAATGACGCAAGGGGTAATAAGACAACTATATGACAAGAAGCAAAATGAAGTTTGTTTTATTGGTGGGTGATGGGATGGGGGACTATCCCCTGGAGGAGCTTGGTGGGAAGACCCCCCTTGAAGTGGCAAAGACCCCCAATATGGATAGGATAGCAGGATGCCACATTGGGCTGGTCAGGACCATTCCAGAGGGGATGCCACCCGGAAGCGATGTGGCCAACCTCTCTCTTCTCGGTTATGACCCAAAAAAATATCATACGGGCCGTGCCCCTCTCGAGGCGGCCAGCATGGGCGTTAGCCTTGGCGAGAAAGATATTGCCTTTCGTATGAATCTGGTAACCCTTGATCACAGGCAATCGGGCCAGATTATCATGGTGAGTCATAGCTGTGGGGACATATCCAACCAAGAGGGAAGGGCACTTGTGGATGCTCTTCGGGAAAATATGCAGGACGATGGTATCCGAATTTACCCCGGAGTTGCATATCGCCATTTGCTTGTTTGGAAAGATGGTCCCCTGGATGCACATACCATACCCCCCCATGACGTACTGGGCCAGAACATGGCGGACTACTTAAGTTCTTCCGGGCAAGATCCGATATTAAGCTTGATCAGGGGTTCTTGGGACATATTGCGGGATCATCCCGTAAATGTGGAGAGAAGGAAGGCCGGGCTAAAGGAGGGAAATTCCATCTGGCCTTGGGGCCAGGGGAGGCCACCCAGACTGGCCAAGTTCTCGGAGAAGTACGGATTGCGGGGTGGGGTAATCTCTGCTGTGGACTTGCTTCGAGGAATGGGAATAAGTGCGGGCCTAATGCCTATATATGTAAAAGGCGCAACTGGTTACTTGGATACCAATTACAAGGGGAAGGCAGATGCTGCCCTTGATAGCCTAAAAGAACTGGATTTCATTTTCGTCCATGTAGAGGCCCCCGATGAGGCTGGACACGCGGGTAGCGTTGAAGAGAAGATCCAAGCAATAGAGGCCTTTGATCGGGAGGTGGTGGGCAGGGTGCTGGAAGGATTGAGAAGGTTCGAACAATTTAGGATAATGGTGGCCAGTGACCACTTGACGCCCATCCCAAAAAGAACCCATACCGACGATCCCACGCTATTTGCATGGGCAAGTGAACTGGATTTGGCAGAAAGAATGGAAGGCGCGTTTTCGGAAAAAGGGGCCAGAAGCTCAGGTATCTATTTTGAAAATGGACACGATGTGATGCCCATGTTTCTCTCTATCTAAATCCCCCCTCTTGACATCCCGGAGGTTTTTAAATACTGTTCCGTTGTCTTTTTGACCGGCCAAGGTTTTCTCGTGCAGTTAAGATGCAATGGTTCAGGCGCTTAAGGTTTCCACCTGCACTGGTCTTGTGCCTTGTGCCCCACGCCTTAAGCCTGAATTCATGGTTGGGAGAAAAAAGCATAAAGGAGGATAAAGAGAAATGAAAATCTTGTTTTTTGGACCAAACGGTAGTGGAAAAGGAACCCAGGGCGCAATACTGAAAGAAAAGTACAATATTCCCCATATTGAAACCGGTGTTATTTTCCGGGAGAACATTTCAAAGGGGACCGAGCTTGGGAAACAGGCAAAGGAGTACATTGACAGGGGAGAGCTTGTTCCTGATTCTATCACCATCCCTATGGTTTTGAACAGATTGAAGCAGGATGACTGCAACAATGGCTGGCTTCTGGATGGATTTCCCCGTAATTTGACCCAGGCCCAAGAGCTGGACAAGGCCCTGAAGGCTGAACATATGGACGTGGATATTGTGGTTGAGATTGTGTTGGATAGGGAGATTGCCAAGAAAAGAATCATGGGCCGTCGCCTGTGCGTCAACGACAACAATCACCCGAACAATATTTATATAGACGCCATAAAACCGAATGGTGACAAATGCAGAATATGCGGCGGCGAGCTCAAGACCCGCTCCGATGACCAGGACGAAGAGGCCATTGATCAGAGACATAATATCTATTATGATACCACAACAGGCACAATGGCTGCCATCAATTATTACAAGGAACTGTCGAAACAATCAGGTGGCAAACCAAAGATTGTTGAGGTGGATGGCCGGCCAAGTGTGCAAGAGGTGACCCAGGAGTTATTGAGTAAACTCGGGTGAGTAAGGAGGAATACGGGTGGGTGACGTATATAGCAAGCTCGCCAAGCACATGGAAAAGCTGGTAATGGGCTACCCATATACCGACGAGGTACTGGACCTGCTGAAGGAGATGTTTTCCCCTCAAGAGGCAGAGGTAGCCCTTGCCATACCCAATGACCTACCACCGTTGCAGGTCTGCGACGCAGACGCAATAGCAAGGCGTTGCTCGCTTCCCGAGGAGACTGTCAGGGAAACCCTTGAGTCCCTGGCAATGCGGAACCTAATATATACGGGTACCACTGAGGTTGGCAGACCCGGATATGCCTTGCTCCAGGTGGGCTATGGCATGCCACAGGCCTTTTTCTGGAAGGGGGTTCAAGAAGATGAGTATGCCAAGAAAATGGCGAGACTTGTGCTGAAATACTTTACCGTGCCCACCACTAGAGAGGTGTACCGAGGTGTCAATACCAAAACATACAAGTATGCACCGGCCTCTCTCACAGTAGATGTTCCAATGCAGGGTGTTTATCCCCACGAAAAGATGGAAGGGCTGCTACAGGGAGTAACAAAGGTGGCTGTTGCCCATTGCCCCTGCCGTGTAGTCGGCCACTATTTCCCCGTTGCCATGGAAGAAAAGGATATTTGGGGCATCTTGGTTAGCCTGATGAAAACGCGCGCCAATCCTAACACCATCCTCCACCGGTATCATCAAGTCCTTTGAGTTTTCGGGGGGTGATCCCCATTCGGGCCTGGGGTGAAACAGGAACATGAGCACTTCTGGCTGGTCCAGGTCGGAGTAATCTATACTAGAGAGATCAATCATGTAGGCTTCTTTTATAACACTAATTCCGGGCCATAATAAGTCCATCGGACCTAAATTGCCACCTTTTTCTCAGCTATCTACGCTTTAAAGAGGATTTACTCTTTTCCCTCAACTCCTCCCCGTTTATCAAAAGCTTAAAGCTACATCCGCTTTCTTAAAGGGGGACAGAGGGGGATTTAATACCTCCTGTATGGCGATGCCCAGCCATGGGTAAAAGTTGATTGATTCAATATTTGTGATAAAGTGGGGTCCCTGTGGGGGTATGGAAAAGGATAGCAGGGAATTATTCTGTTACGAGGTCTACGGAATAGGAGGAAAGAAAATGAAGATTAGGCGGTTTTTGGGCTGAGGTTATGGGACGGGAAAAACTGTTTGCGCTTTGCATAGAAGACAGGGATTGTGACGACTTGGTGAAGAGGAAGATATACCAGGCAATCCTTCGCAACTCCATTCATAAATTCCATTTGAATAATTGAAGGCAACGGAGCTTAAGGCGAGAGATCAAAAGTTGACAAATTGACAGAGACGCGAGAGCATTAGTCAAATATACGCAGGCGCGGGAATGACGAAAATCGGCGCTTTCTAACTTTTTACGATTTCATCAAAATTAACGAATAAAACCTAATGCAGCAGGGCCTCATAACCCGGTAATACATCAACAGATCGAGCCAGGAGCTGACCATGATCATGAGACAAAGTTCCAGGTTGACCTCCGTTCTGGACGCAATGGAGGACGGAATCTATATCATAGACCAGGATTTTTTTATAGAGTTTATGAATTCCAAGATGATACAGGATTTTGGAGACGGTACAGGCAAGAAGTGCTACGCAGTAATTCAGGGCAGAGACACCGTATGCCCATGGTGCAGGGCCAACGAGGTATTCGGAGGAAATACGGTTCGATGGGAGAATCGCATAACCAACACAGACAGGGTCTATGACCTAATTGAATTGCCTCTAAACAATGCAGACGGCAGTGTTTCCAAGCTCACCATTTGCCGTGATATTACCATGCGAATGAAGCGCGAGGCCAGGATAAGGGCCTCTGAGGAGGACTACCAGAGGCTCTTTGAACATGTCAAATGCGGTGTTTACGTAAGCAGTAAGGAAGGTAAGTTTCTCAATGCCAATCAGGCCCTGCTTGATATGCTTGGTTATAGCAGCAAGGAAGAGTTCTTGAGCATAGACATCAGGCATGATCTATACCTGCGACCAGAAGATCGGGATATGTTCCAGGAAATGATCGAGAAAAGGGGCTACGTGAGAGACTATGAGGTATACTTCAAGCGAAAGGACACTAGCTCCATTCCAGTGGTACTCACAAGCCATGTAAGATACGGTGAGGATGGGAAGGTGCTGGGATATGAAGGCATCATAGTTGATCAGTCTGAGAGAAAGCGCATGGAGAGAAGTCTGAGGGAGGCCCATGACTTTCTCGACAAGATAATACGTAGCTCTCCCAACGCAATCATTGCAACTGATATGGAGGGGAATATTATCCTTTGGAACAGAGCGGCTGAGGAACTGCTCGGGTACAAGGCAGAAGAAGTTATCGGAAAGATGAATATCGAGAAGATATATCCCGAGGGGATGGCGCGGAAGGTCATGCACATGATGAGAAGCGAGGGCTACGGAGGCGTGGGACGGCTTAGGTCATATCCCATGGTCCACATACGCCAGGATGGAAAAATTATAGAGGGAAATCTATCAGCGGCAATAATCTACAATGCCGAAGGCAAGGAAATGGCGTCGGTGGGCATATTTGTTGACCTAACTGAGCGACTGGAGATGGAGGAGAAACTTCGCAGGACGCAAGAGCAGTTGCTTCAGTCCGAAAAATTGGCGGCCATGGGTCGACTTACCTCTCAGATTGCTCACGAGTTGAACAATCCACTTTATGGAATAATGAATACCTTGGAACTGCTTAAATCAGAGGTTCCGGAGAATAGCAAGAGAAGGAAGATTCTGGAGATGGCCCTTTCCGAGACCATTCGTCTCACCGATCTATTGAAAAAAATGTTGTCATTTTCGAGACCAGATCAGGAGGAGAGGCAGGTGACCGATATTAATACCATCCTGGACGAAATCTTGCTCCTGCACGAAAAGCAGCTCAGAGAGCACGATATCCGAATCGTGCAGGATCTGGATGATAGTGTAGAGCCTGTCTATGCCTCCAAGAATCAGCTTAGACAGGTATTTTTGAATATTATTGCAAATGCGCGAGACGCCATGAGCGATGGCGGTACTCTTACTGTCAAGACTGAATCCCAGGACGGAAAAGTGATTATTAAGATATCCGATACAGGTACTGGCATCAAGAAGTCGGATCTCAACAGGATTTTTGACGCCTTTTTTACCACCAAGGACAGTGTAAAAGGTGTTGGGCTCGGGCTTTCCGTTTGCTATGGGTTCATTAAAGACCATGGCGGAGACATCTGGGTGGAAAGTGAATACGGCTCGGGCAGTACATTCACCATATCGCTCCCTGTTTATCAGCCTTCCAAAGACTAGATTAGTCCGTATTTTCCCCTCAAAAAATTAACTGCCATAGGTGCCTCCATCTATAATGGTGCGAGGTTTTTTGTCATGTAGGCTGCATTAGAGGAATTACATGAATTATAGCTAATCTATTTATTACGGTCCGAAAATTTTTCTTGACAAACAGAAAAAACTATAATAAAAGAAAAGTCCAAGACAACTTGTTGCCAAGAGGAGGCGTGTAATGGAGGAAATACTAACGGTGTACAAGGCTAGCAAATATTGCAACGTCTCTCCCAAAACCATTATCAACTGGATCGAGTCAGGGCACATCAGGGCGTATAAGACCGTGGGGGGGCACAGGAGAATAAAGAGAGAGGACCTGATTGATTTTATGAAAAATCAAGGAATGCCTATCCCGGACGAGGTGGACATGGAGGGAAAGAAAAGGATTTTGGTGGTGGACGATGACCCCATTATTGTGGAGACCATTGTCCAGGCCCTTGAGGAAGACGAGCACGACTATGAGGTCATTTCTGCATCAGACGGCTTTGAAGCCGGACTTCAGGTGGAGCATTTCAAACCCCATTTGATTATCCTGGATATCATGATGCCTGACATTAAGGGATATGAGGTGTGCAAGAGAATAAAGGAGAATGAAGAGACCAAAAATACGAAGATTATTGTCTTATCGGCGTACCTGGACGAGGAAAAATTCAAGAAGATGAAGGAGTACGGGGCTGACGTATGTTTTTCTAAGCCTCTTCCCCTCCCACAGCTCAAAGAGGAGGTCTCCCGTTTATTGGGCCTGGAATAGCCTGCTCTCCCATTGAGGCCCTCCAAAACCAGTGTAAATCGCCCATGGTGCAATAGGGGGTATTCATGAAATTAAAACAAGCCTTGGAAAAAAAGAAATTCGTAGTCACCTCCGAAGTCCAGGCCCCAGTGGACGAGAGTCCAGAGGCCTTGGTCAAGAGGCTGGAGCTTATCAGGGGCAGGGTGGACGGAGTTACTGTTCCTGAAATCGAGATAGAAGGCGTGGTTGTAGACACTATAAAGACCTGTGAACTTCTGAAGAGGAACCGATTCGAGTCCATTTACCAGACCACTACACGGGACAAAAATAGGATTCAGCTTCAAAAGGATCTGGTGGTAGCCCACGAGACTGGCGTAGAGAACTTACTGGTTTTTACCGAGGATTACAGGATTACAGGGGATAGCCTGCAGGAAATAATGTTCTTTCATGTGGATGTGGGCAAGCTGGAGTCTGTTCTCGAACATATGAGAGAAGGGTACACGGTAGATGGCCAGGAACTACCGTTCAAGGCCGAGTTTGTGGTGGGATCAGGGATAGAGTCAGGGTGGGGAAAGGACGTCCCGGATCTGGAAATGAAGGAAATGGAGCGGATGGCAAAGATTGGGGCCGGTTACTTTCTCACCACCCCTGTTTTTGATCTAGACATGTTTGAGAAATTTGTGAAACAGGTTGAGACCTTTGGGATCCCGGTAATAGCAGAGGTGATGATCCTTAGAACGGCCGGGATGGCGAGTTTTCTCAACAGACACTTCAAATCGGGCCTGGTTCCTGATTGGATGATAAAGAAGCTTGCAAAGGCGGTGGATAAAGAAAAGGCCAGCATAGAGATTTTTGCTGACACTGTGAAAGGGCTTAAAGACCTGTGTCAAGGTGTGCATATCATAACTATCGGGGGAGAGGAGAGGTTAAGGTATTATCTTGATGCCGCGAAACTGAGATAATGGAGCAGGCACTTTGGAAGATATCACATTAAAGATTGACGGCGTAAACGTCACCTGCCCACCTGGGACCAGCATACTGGATGCCGCAAAGGCAGTAGGGATAAAGATCCCGTCCCTTTGCTCCCACCCTGAATTGACACCCATCGGAGCATGTAGGTTGTGCCTCGTAGAGGAAGCCTCCAGTGGGCGCGTTTTTGCTTCCTGTGTCACGCCGGTGGCTCCGGAAATGGTGATCGTCACCGATTCAGATCGGGTTCAAAGGCATAGGAGGAATATTGTCAGACTGATGATGGCCGAACACCCGGAGTCATGCCTTGTGTGTAGCAAGGGCAATCGTTGCGAATTAAGGGAAATCGCCGCAGAACTCGGTGTGGGAGAAAACAAGCTTTATCCCATGCCAAACGTCAAGAATTTCGAGCAGGTGAACCCCTTTATTGTAAGGGATCTGGCCAAGTGTGTTCTATGTGGCAGGTGCATACGGGTGGACCACGAGCTGGTGGTAGTAGGTGCCATAGATTACAACCTAAGGGGTTTTGAGTGCAGGCCCGCAACCTTGCATGATCTGCCTCTTGAAGACTCATCATGTACGTTTTGCGGCTCCTGTGTATCGGTGTGCCCCACCGGGGCCCTGAGCACTAAAACACCCGAATTTGTTGGTACGCCTGAAAAGGAATCAATTTCCATATGTGGATTTTGTGGGACTGGTTGTTCATTGATGATGGGTTCTGTTGGCGAGCATGTTGTGGAAGTAAATCCGTCAGGCATATCGGGCAGCGTTAACGGAGCCACATTGTGTGTGAGGGGTCATTACGGCCACGACTACCTTCACTCTAAGGTTCGCCTTGGATCTCCATTGCTGCGGACAGGAGAGGAATGGAAGGAAATTACATGGGATGATGCATTGGAGCTTGCAGCAACGAAGCTCCGAGAAATCAAAGAAAATTATGGGCCTGCAAGTCTCGCCTTCTTAGGTTCGTCCAAGTGCACCAATGAGGAAAATTACCTTTTCCAAAAGATGGCTCGGGTGGTTTTGGGCACAAACAATATTGATAGTGGCGGGTATATCAATGGGAGGCTGGCTGTTCAGGCTGTCTGGAAAAGATTAGGAAATACCTTATTTAGAAAACCCCTTTCTACCATTGGAGAGGCAGATGCCATCTTGGTACTGGGTGCGGACCCAACCCAGTCAACACCTGTGGCTGGCTACTACATAAAAAGGGCAGCCAAAAATGGTCTCCCGCTCATAGAAATAAATCCGAGAAAGACGGGCCTGTCTTTCCTATCCTCAGTGCGCCTGGAGATAAAACCAAACGGCGATCTGGCCGCCTTAGCCGCTATTTTGAAATACCTGGTGGAAAAGGGATGGGTGGACCAGGGTTTCATAAGTCAATCTACAAGCGGGTTTGAACCCTTTAGTGCCAAGCTCTTGGCCCTTGATTTTGGCCTCCTGTATAAAAATGCAGGGATAGACGCAAGGGGCATTAAGCAAGTCTGTGACCTTATAAAGGGAAAGAGGATCTCCATAGTGGTGGGCTCAGGGGTATTAAGGCAGAGAATTGCAGTGAGCATTATGAACTCCATAGTGGATCTGGCATTAATCACAGGGAGTATGGGTGAAAGAGGGGGAATCTACATTCTGGCAAAGGACTGCAATGAAATGGGTGCATGGGACATGGGATCGGCCCCGGATTTTTTACCCGGAACCGTACCAGTCTTTGATGCACAGGGCCGCAGACGCTTTGAGCGTCTCTGGAAGGCCAAGCTTTCGCCTGATCCAGGGCTAGATGTGGTCAGGATCATTGAGGAGGCAGACAAGGGCAGGCTCAAGGGCCTTTACATAATGGGTGAAAACCCACTGCGAAGTCTCCCTGACAAGGAGCTAATAAAAAAGGGCTTTGAAAAATTAGAATTCCTGATTGTCCAAGATATACTTGAGAATGAAACCACCCAAATGGCCCACCTCATATTGCCAGGAGCTGCGGCTGCGGAAAAAGAAGGTTCATTTACTAACATGGAAGGAAAGATTCAGAGTTTTGAACCAGTCGTTGCGCCTCCATCTGGGGCCATGCCGGACTGGGACATACTGGACAGACTCATGGCTCTCTTAGGGCAGCCACGAAGACTTGGTTCCATCTCTCGCATAAGAAGGGAAATATCACAAGTGGTTCCGGGGTATGGATCTCTGGCAGATGGCATCGGAGGATGGGCAGGCACAGGAGAAGTTCGCGGATCCGTAGGTCCCGAAGCCGAGACAATAAGGATTCCTTTTTCAGAAGAAATATTGATAGGAGCAAGGCCGGAGGATGGATCATATCCCATGTGGGTGGTTCTTGGTACATCAAGTTTTCAAATGGGCTGTGGGACGCGTATTGCTAAGTCGCGGCGTATTACCGAGTACTGTCCTGAAGGCTTTGCAGAGGTTTCGGTACAGGATTGCGATAGACTGGGGCTAAAACATGGCGACAAGATTATTATTGAGAGCAAGGCAGGCTCAGTGATGAAGAGTGTGAGGGTCAGTACGGATCAACCCGAGGGTGTGATTTTCCTGCCCTGGGGTTTTGACGACAACAATGCCACATTATTGCTTGGCCTTGCGCAGTTTGGTGGGCCAAATTTTGAGGGCTGGAACAGTTGCAGGGCCAACATCCACAAGGCGTAAAGGACGGGCGCATGGGTAAGAAGACGATAGATTGGGAGAGGCTCGGTTCTATCATAGAGGAGCGCAAAAAGGAAAAATGGGGTTTGATCCCCTTGCTTCAGGAAGTGCAAGAGGAATTCGGTTATATCCCCCCAGAGGGAATCAAGCCCATAGCAGAGGCACTGGGATTGTACCCATCGCAGGTACAGGGGGTAATCACTTTTTATGCCGGGTTTGCCTTGGAACCAAAAGGCAAGTACGTGATCAGGGTTTGTCGAGGGACAGCGTGTCACGTAAAGGGGGGGCGGAGTATATTCCGGTATTTGAAAAGAGAACTGGGCCTCGAGGAGGGTCAGACAAGTGAAGATTATCGGTTTACCTTGGAAACCGTGGCATGTTTGGGAGCCTGTTTCCTGGCCCCCACAATGATGATCAATAGGACCTATTATGGGAAGTTATCACCTCCCAAGGTCAGCAGTGTCTTGGCTCAGTACGGAAAAGAGCGCATGGAGGATAAATGAGGACACAGAGACTCCAAAGCATTGGGGAGTTGGAGTGGTTAAGGAACAAGATCCTGTCCAGTCGGGATTTGGAAAAGCCGGTTATCTGTGTCTGCATGACGGGTTGCAGGGCCTATGGGGCGGATCAGGTGCGCGAGGCCCTTGTAACTGAAATTGAGCAAAAGGGAATGACAGGCAAGGTGGAGGTAAGAGCTACAGGATGTCATGGGTTTTGTGCAAAGGCCCCTGTTGTTTCCATTGAACCTGCAGGGATTCAGTATCAGGAGGTAGGGCCTGAGGATGCCCGGGATATTGTGGATCTTACGCTGTGTAAAAACAAGCTCATCGAAAGATTGGCTTATAAGGACCCCAGATCAGGGAGGCCCCTTTTTTATAAGAGCGAGATAGGGTTCTATAATAGGCAAACCAGAAGGGTGCTGGCGAACTGTGGCCAAATAGACCCAACCAAGATAGAGCATTATATAGCGGCAGGTGGTTATGGCGCATTTGTAAAGGCCATATTAACCATGAGTCCCGAGGATGTGATCAAAGAGGTTACAGAGGCCAAACTGAGGGGCAGAGGCGGCGCAGGCTTTCCTACGGGAGTCAAGTGGAGATTTGCCAGGGAGGCGAAGGGTACCCCAAAATACATAATATGCAATGCGGACGAAGGGGATCCAGGGGCCTTTATGGACAGGGCCCTTTTGGAAGGCGATCCACATTCCGTGATAGAGGGAATGCTCATTGGTGCCTATGCCATGGGGGCGAGATATGGCTACATTTACGTGAGAGAGGAATATCCAATAGCCATTGCTCATCTTTCCGCTGCACTAAATCAAATGGAAGAGCTGGGTCTCATTGGGGAGAATATATTAGGCACGGGCTTTGACTTTGATCTCTCCCTAAAAATGGGCGCTGGGGCGTTTGTTTGTGGTGAAGAGACGGCCCTAATGGCCTCTATTGAGGGAAAAAGAGGCATGCCAAGGGCTAGACCGCCTTTTCCTGCGCAGGCTGGTCTGGATGGAAAGCCCACCAACATAAACAACGTTGAGACCTGGGCCAATATACCTCTAATTATCAGAAACGGCGCTGCTTGGTATGGTGAGATTGGAACCGAGAATAGTAAGGGAACAAAGATTTTTTCGCTGGCCGGGAAGGTGAACAATACTGGGCTAGTTGAGGTGCCCATTGGGGTGACCATAAGGGAAGTGGTGTTTGATATAGGTGGTGGGATACCCAAGGGCAGGAAATTCAAGGCCGTACAAATGGGAGGACCATCCGGGGGTTGCGTGCCCGCACAATACCTTAACCTGCCTATTGATTATGATACCCTTCAAAAGATTGGTGCTATCATGGGTTCAGGTGGCATGGTGGTAATGGATGAAAATAATTGTATGGTCGAAATTGCCCGGTTTTTCTTGAGTTTCACCCAATCCGAGTCTTGCGGAAAGTGCGCCCCATGCAGGCTTGGTACCACCCAACTCCTTGAAATCCTGACTCGCATAACAGACGGCAGGGGGAAAATTGAGGATATTGAAACAATAAAGGAATTGGGGCAAACCATAACTGAGGCCTCCCTGTGCGGACTCGGGCAGACCTGCGCCAAGCCCGCGCTTTCGACACTGCGGTATTTTGCCAAGGAGTACGAGGACCATATCTTAGAGCACAGATGTGCTGGTGCCACCTGCGATTCCATGGTCATATCTGCCTGTCAACATGCCTGTCCTGCAGGGATCGATGTCCCGAACTATGTAGCAGCAATAGCGGCAGGCAATTATGAAAAGGCGGTTGACATCATCAGAGAGCGTAATCCTTTCCCGGCCGTTTGCGGGCGGATTTGTATCCACCCCTGCGAGTTTAAGTGCAGGCGGGGAGAGCTGGATGAGCCGGTGGCCATAAGGTCGTTGAAGCGGTTTGCGGCGGACTGGTATTTCAAAAACATTGGTTATAGGAGGGAGCCTTTTCCGGTCACCAAGACGCAGAAGGTAGCAGTGGTGGGGGCGGGGCCCGCAGGACTGACCTGCGCCTATTTCCTTGCAGAAATGGGTTATAAGGTAAGGGTTTTTGAATCGCAGCCCGTTGCCGGAGGGATGCTTGGTATTGCCGTGCCTGAATTTCGGCTACCTCGTGAGGTCATTGAAATGGAAGTGGCCTATATTGAATCGTGCGGGGTGGAAATAAAATACAACTCCCCCATTGACGCACGGCACACTGTGAATGATTTGCTGACTGAAGGATACAATGCCGTATTTATTGCAGCGGGGGCCCAGGCTAGCAAGAAAATCGGAATCCCTGGGGAGCAAGAAGGAATGAAAGGACTTTACTATGGGCTGGAGTTTCTGAGTCAGGTGAGAAATAAGGGGGATGTCCGGTTAAAGGGGAGAGTTGTGGTTATTGGTGGGGGTAATGTTGCCATTGACGTAGCACGAACTGCACTAAGGGTAGGTGCTGATGACGTGCAGCTATTTTGTCTGGAATCCCGCGAAGAAATGCCTGCATGGGAGAAGGAGACAGAAGAGGCCATTGAGGAGGGGATCGTGGTGAATCCCTCATGGGGTCCTAAACAGATACTGCATACAGATGGAAAGGTGAATGGCGTCAGATTCGTAAGGTGCGCTTCCGTGTTTGATGATGAAGGTCGATTTAATCCAAGCTTTGATGAAGACAAGACCCAGATTATAGACACTGACAATGTCATCGTTTCAATAGGCCAGGCACCTGATATGTCCTTTCTTTCTAAAGACGAGCAACTTGAAAGGGAACTCTGGGGTGCGCTTGCAGTAGATGAAAACACGTTATCTACTAATATCCCGGGTATCTTTGCGGGAGGTGATTTTACCACAGGCCCCACCTTTGTCATCCGGGCAATAGCCTCGGGCCGTCGCGCCGCGCTTGCTATTGACAAGTACCTCCGTGGTGAAAAGGGAAGGGTAGAGATACTGGATGAAAAGACCAGGCTGAGGGAGGACCTGGGGCTTGCACTGGAAGAGGAGCTTACTGGAGAAAGGCCCAGGGTGCCTGTAGAAATTGAGAGGCCTGAGGATCGGATAATGGATTTTCGAGAGGTGGAGAAGGGGCTTAGCGAAGAGAATGCCAAGATGGAGGCCCTGCGATGCCTTCGTTGTGACCTGGAGAGAGAAAAGGGAGAACAGTTATGATTAGATCAATCACCCAAAAGAAGAGCGACGAAGAGATTGATCATCTGCTGGAAGGGTTGGACAGGATATTCATCATAGGGTGCGGTACCTGTGCCACACTAACCCATACCGGTGGACTGGCCGAAGTGGAGGCCATGGGTGAGAACCTAAGTGGCAAGGGAAAACTGGTCACCGGGGAAATGGTACTACCAGTGGCATGCGATAATATGGCCGCTGATATCCTGAGAGAATGGTCAGAGAAGATGAACCAGGCAGATGCATTGTTGATCATGAGTTGTGCATTTGGAGTGCAGAGCATAGCGCAGCAGACAAGCAAGATGGTAGTGCCCGCGCTGGACACCTTGTTTATTGGAAAACAGACTGGAGCAGGTCAGTTCGATGAGATATGCACCCAGTGCGGTACATGCATACTGGGTGAGACAGGGGGTATATGCCCGGTTACATCATGCCACAAGGGGTTGGTCAATGGTCCATGTGGCGGGACAAATAATGGGAAGTGTGAGATTGACAACAACAAGGACTGCGCGTGGACACTGATTTATAATCGGCTCAAGGATCTGGGCCGCCTGGACAGTATGCGAAAGCTCCAAGCCCCAAGAAATCACCAGCGTGAGCCGTCGCCGGGCAAGTACATTTTGCCATTTTAGGCTCGATTAATTTTTCGACGAAGTATATGGAGCAGCAGTAGATCTATCTTAGCAACGATATCCTGGAGATGAGTCTATGGTATCTAATTTCAAAAAGGCCCTTGAATCGGGAAAGTTTGTGGTAACCTGTGAGATAGCGCCGCCCAAAGGAACAAATCTTGAAAAGATGCGCCATCATATCGAACTTTTGAAGGACAAGGTTGACGCAACGAACATAACTGATCATCAGAGCTCGGTAATGCGGTTTCCTTCCTTGGGTGGTGCACTGCTGGTGAAGGAGTGTGGCGGTGAGCCTATCTTACAGATGACCTGCAGGGACCGAAACAGATTGGCCCTGCAAGCGGATTTGCTGTTCGCATACAGCAGGGGCATAAACAATGTTTTGTGCCTTACAGGGGACTCTGTCATATTTGGTGACCACAAGGAGGCCAAAGGAGTATTCGATCTGGACTCAAGTCAATTGATTATGGCCATTCGAAAGATGGAAAAGGGCAAAGACCTAGGTGGTAATGACCTGGACGGAGAGTTAGAATTTTGTGCGGGCGCTATAGTGACCCCTGAGGCCAATCCCCTTGAGCCGCAGCTTATCAAGTTTGAAAAAAAGATAGATGCAGGGGCAGAGTTTATTCAAACACAAGCAGTTTATGACCTGGACAATTTTAAAAAGTTCATGGACTATGCGCGAGAGTTTCCCGTGAAGATCCTGGCCGGCATCATATTACTCACGTCTGCACCCATGGCACGCTTCATGAACAAGAATGTGGCAGGGGTAAACGTCCCCCAGAACTTGATAGATGAGATGGCATCAGCGCCAAAAGGAAAGGCCATAGAAAAGGGTATAGAGATCGCGGGCCGAATGATAAGGCGTATCCGCCAAGAAAGGATGTGCGACGGGGTCCACATAATGGCCATCGGCCGAGAGGAATTGGTTCCAGATATTATGTCCGCTGCAGGCCTTTTGTGAATCAATGTAGTCTTGATTAAAAGTCTCAATCCTCTGATTCGGAGATGCCGCATAGTTTCTTTGCGGCCCTTTTCTTCTCTTCCAGATTAACTTTTCTTGCAATCATGATTCTCTGGGCCTGCGGGGACCCGGCGCCATGCATTGACTCCGTTAGATAGCCTACAGCAGCGGTGCCGAGGGTAAGATTCTCGATAAGGCGCATGATCCTCATCCTGTTTTCCGTGGAAAGCCCCGAATGCGCCCTGAAGTACTTGTTGATCCATTTGCCGACCACTGGGGATCGAAGGTCTTTTTCGCTTGGGAGAGTTACCATGAGGCCGCCTGCGATATCCTGGGATAGGCGGGAGATCTCGTAGGGTATCCTTGTGACGTTGTGCTTGTGCACATTGGCCAATAAGGTGTTTACTGAATAAGTGCCGCTCGGCTCCTTGTGGCCCTCTGAGGCACAGGCGATGCAGCCGCAGTATAGGGTCTCGTTAAGGTGATTCATCTCCACGATCTTATCCTTGATATGACTGGCTCTGGCCACACCATTATATTCGGCCGCTAGCTGCGCCGCACCGATAAGCACATCTCCCACGCCCACCTTGCACGCATAACTTTGGCGATGATAGGCAGCAAATTTTTCCACCAGTTGACCGGCGAACTCGAACTCCTTGTATATGAAGACTCTGTCCCAGGGCACAAAGACATCGTCAAATACCACCAGGGCCTCATGTCCGCCGTAGAGGATGTTCCCTTGGTCAAGGTGTCCTCCTTCCAACTTCCTGGTGTCGCACGACTGCCTCCCCATTATGTAAATAATTCCTGGGGTGTCACTGGGAAGGGCAAAGGAAATGGCATAATCTTTGTCAGCCTCCCGCATGGCTATGGTGGGCATAACAATGATTTCATGGCTGTTGACAGCACCTGTTTGATGTGCCTTTGCTCCCCTTACCACAATACCATCGTCCCTTTCTTTCACCACGCGAAGGTAGTGATCAGGATCGGGTTGTTTGTGTGGAGGAAGGCCCCTGTCTCCTTTGGGATCTGTCATGGCGCCGTCGCATGTGAGGTCTTTTTCTTGAACATATTTGAGGTAATTTATAAACCGATCATAGTATTTGGTACCGTGCTTTGCATCTATATCGAAGGTCACAATGGATAGGGCATTGAGGGCATCCATGCCAACGCATCTCTGGAAACAACAGCCTGTTTCTCGACCAAGCAATCTCCCCATCTTGCTCTTTTTTACTAGGTCCTGAATATTCTGGTGGATATGAGTGAAGCGGTTTATCTTATTCCCTGTAATATGTGAGGTAGCGGTCATAATATCCTCGAATTCAGGCCGATGTGCTAGCTCGTATGTCTTGGCCAGGGCGTTCATT
>Ga0209834_10000326_pt1 | contig 29621 bp, 34 predicted proteins | sample Mar14236cmmetaG_FD_184134 | JGI IMG/M metagenome (GOLD analysis project Ga0209834, IMG submission 184134) | Marine hydrothermal vent microbial communities from Guaymas Basin, Gulf of California to study Microbial Dark Matter (Phase II) - Marker... ... | reverse complement strand
GCTGAGCTTGCAAAAACAGTAGAAGAGGTCGCTGCTTTGGCTGACGAACTTCAAAATATATAGATATGTACCTCCTTGCATCTTCCCCTTTACCCCTCATGACATGGGCCAGGTTTAACTTTCTAAAAGTTAAACCTGGCCTAAGTTGTAGTTAACAAAAAATAAAATGTAAGCAAATCAAGTGCTTTCAAAAAATACACATCTATCAAATCATATGTGAGAGAGTCCAGTCAATAATCCTTGGGTTAATCTGGATGTATAATAAAAATTGTGGTAAGAAGATGTATTCTGCTCCAGAAGGGAATTTGGCACTACGAACAAACTAATTTATGTCTTTTACCTTACCAATTTTTCAAAGAATGCCAGGATCCTTTTCCATAGAGCATTACAGGGATCAAATCTGAGATAAAAAACAAATCACCAATCTTACGTCACCTTAAAAATTGCCTTTTAAATGGCAAACATGGGCAAGATGGCTTTATCTCATCTCTTTCTGTCTTAGAATCTTTACAAACTCTGCTGGACTAACAACTTTTATTCCTTTGTAAGACCTCAATTTTCTAAGGTGCTCATCTCCGGTTACAATATAATTTGCCTTCCCCTCTACTGCTGCAACAACAAATTTATCATCATAGGGATCCTCAGCTACTACTTTTAGTTTTAGAGAGCCTGGAGTAAGAATGGCAATCTTTGCTAAATCCTGGATGAGCTCATCTCTTTTTTTGTCTGTCCAGGAACTTAGTTTTTTGATCCTGGGTCTAAAGATTACCTTTTTAATCTCTTTTAAGATCTGCGGGGAGATTACCAAATCTATCTTTCCCTCCTGCCAAGCTTTGAGGACTTTAGCAGGATTCCCTCTTGGAGCGAGGGTAGCTGAGATGAAAAATTGGTATCAATAACCACTTTCAGCATCTATTTTGCTTTTTTCCTTACCTTTTCCATTTCTTCCTTTACTATCTTTTCCACCTCTTTTGGCTTTAAATCTTTGTTTTTCTTCCAGTTCTCTTCCACTAATTGGAAAAACCTTTTTCTTATTTTATCCCTCTCAATTACTGTTAAAGGTTTGAGGATGATTTTATTTTCTTCAAGTTCTGCATTTAAAAGATCCCCTTCTTTTAAATCCAAGGCTTTTCTAAGTTTAGCTGGCAGAGTAAGTTGTCCATTTCTAAGTATTTTAACTGTTGGCATCTTAGATTCTCCCTTCATAATTAGTTATCTACACAATTAGTATAATTCATAAATAGAAAAAGTCAATTTTAAGTCTCGCGAAAGCTATGGAGTAGAAATATATCCTGCTACAAATTGAAGTCTTCTGAAAAAACTCCAGCAGAAAGACAGAAGGCACAATGTAATGATAAAACTTTTAAAGAGAACAAACTTTGGTATGAGAAATCCTAAAGCTTATTGCAAAGAAAATGATGTTGGGGCCCTTCCCATGAGATCTTCACCACAGGTTTTGACTTAGAGCCAAAAAGATAAATGCGAATAAGGTCATTCTTAGCTTTTTATCCTGTTGTTAAATATTTCCAGGCTTAATGCCGCTTCTTGACATAGAATTTGCTGAAAGTAAAATGCAAACTATGAGTGAAAACAAAAAAACAAAACAAAATATCCTTGTGGTAGGTGCAGGAAATATACTTCTGGGAGATGAGGGAATTGGGATTCACGTAATAAGAGAACTTGAAAAATTAACTCTTCCTGATAATGTGGAAATAATGGATATCGGAGTCTTTTCTTTATCTCTTATAAGTCATATTACAGGTAAAGAGAAAGTCATAATCATTGATGCATTAAAATCAGGAGGAAGTCCTGGCAGTATATATCGCCTTTCAGTTGACAATCTGGAATGGAATAAAAAAGATTACCTTTCTCTACATCAGCTTGGGATTGAGGAAATGCTTTGTTTTTTAAAAGAAGAAATACCCAAGGAGAAAATTATAATAATTGGAATAGAGCCTGGGGAAATTAGATGGGGAATGGAACTTTCTCCGTGTTTAAAAGAGAAAATACCGCAAATAGTGAAACTTGTGGTAGAAGAAATCAAAAGGAGCTAAAATGCTAATACTGGGAATAGAAACCTCCTGTGATGAAACTGCAATCGCAGTTGTAGAAGATGGAGAAAAAGTTCTCTCAAATCTTGTAGCCTCACAGGTTGAATTCCACAGAGAATTTTATGGGGTAGTCCCTGAGGTTGCCTCAAGAAAACACCTTGAGACAATTTTACCTCTGTTAAAAAAAAGCCTTGAAAAAGCAGGAGTGGGGCTTGGAGATATAAATGGCGTTGGAGTAACCTGTGGTCCAGGACTTCTTGGTTCTCTGCTTGTGGGAGTAATGGTAGCAAAGGGTATTGCTTTTTCTCTTAACCTTCCTCTTGTAGGAATAAATCATCTTGAAGCTCACCTTCACGCTGCCTTTCTCTCCAATCCCTCACTTTCTCCACCTCTTGTTGGACTTGTCATCTCAGGAGGACATACAGAGCTTGTGTATATAAACAAAGAGGGAGAATACAAGCTTTTGGGTTCTACAAGAGATGACGCAGTAGGAGAAGCATTTGATAAAGTGGCAAGAATTTTAAACCTTGGCTATCCAGGAGGACCAATTATTGAAAAAATTGCCAGAAAAGGAGATCCCTCAAAGATAAAACTCCCTCTACCTCAATTTAAAGAGGAAACCTTTGACTTCAGTTTCAGTGGTATTAAAACAGCAGTGCTTTATCTTGTAAGAAAAATGAAAGAAAAAAGAACCTCTTTACCTGTGGAGGATATAGCAGCAAGCTTCCAACTTCAGGTAGCAAAAATAATTCAGGAGAGGATAGCACAAGCCGTTAATCTAAAGAAAGTTAAAGATGTTGTAATTGGAGGAGGAGTAGCTTCCAACAGATTCATAAAGGAGTTTCTTTTAGAAAAATTTAAAGGAAAGGTGAATCTGTACATTCCCCCTCCTGAGCTTTGCACTGACAATGCAGCCATGGTAGCAGCTCTTGCTTATCACAAGATAAAAAAGGGGCAAATCTCCTCTCTTTCTCTTGAAGCCCAGCCCGGCCTTAAAATTGGTTAATCCCACCCAAGAAATTCTCTTTCTTCTACTTTTTCAAGTAGCCTTTCCACCTCATCATCAACAATCCACTTATCATACACTGTCTCATCTATTTCATCTAAAAACCTGGATGGTTTCATAATTACGGCCTGTCGCCAGTTTCCGCCAATTATAGGATAACAGAGATAAAGCTCCTCTTTTGCTCTTGTTGCCGCAACATAAAGAAGTCTTCTCTCCTCCTCAAGACCATCAAGATTTTTAAGAGCTTTTGCCGCTGGAAAACGGCCATCTGCAAGCCAGATAACAAAAACAACAGCCCACTCAAGACCTTTTGCCTGATGAACTGTGGATAAAACTACGCACTCATCCTCTTCTTCTCCAAACACTACCGTTTCTGATTCCACACTTCCATAAAGAGCAAGTTCTGACAGGAAGTTTCTTAAAGAAGAATAACTTCGGGCAAAACTTGCAAGCTGGTTTAAATCTTCCAATCTCTCACCATAGTCAGGATATTTTGATTTCAGGTAATCTCCGTATTCTCTCTGAACAATAAAATGAATCATCCCGGCCGGATTCTTTCTGAAAGACTTTTCCTGCAAGAAAGATAAAGTTTCAACAAAACTTGACCAACCGGGGGGAGTTTTTCCCCTTGAGAAATTTTTCTTAATCTCGTCTGACTTTATTCTCTCAAGTGGATTTTCACTTGCCAAAAGGTCTTTCCATAATTTATCTGCAGTGACATTTCCAACACCCTTTAACATTTTAAAAAGTCTCTTCCAGGAAAGCTCATCCTTCGGATTAACAAGAATCTTCAAGTAAGCTGTAACATCTTTTATGTGAGCCCTTTCAAAAAACCTCAAACCAGACCTTACCACAAAAGGGATACCCCTTCTTGTAAGTTCCATCTGGATTTCCATTGAATGATAATGTGAGCGATAAAGAACTGCTATATCTTTAAGTTCCCTTCCTTCGTCTCTGAGTTCAAGAATTCTCTCTGCCACAAACTCTGCCTGCTGGTTAACATCCCTGAGGGGAATAACAGCTGGTTTAAAGCCGCCCTTTTTGACAGGGCGCAGTATTTTGGGGAACTGTCTTTTATTGGAAGCTATGATACAGTTGGTGAGAGAAAGAATGGGAGGAGAGCTTCTGTAGTTTATTTCTAATTTAAAAATTTTGGCATCAGGGTATCTTTTGGGAAAATCTATTATGTTGTTAAAATCTGCTCCTCGGAAAGAATATATACTCTGAGAGTCATCACCCACCACCATGAGATTGCGGTGAAAAGAAGCTACAAGGTCCACTATCTCTCCCTGAATCTTATTTGTGTCCTGGTATTCATCTACAAGAATATGAAGAAATCTTTCAGAATAAAAAGTCCTTATATCAGGATGTTCCACAAAAAGTCTTTTCCAGTTAAAAAGAAGGTCATCAAAATCCATGAGATTGAGTTTTTTCTTTCTCTCTCTGTATTTTTCTATAACTTTTTTTATCTTCTCAATCTCCTCTACAAAAAAAGGATACTTATACCTTACAACATCCTCTATACTTTTTCCTGTATTTATAGACAAACTGTTTATATCGGATAAGATTTGAGAGGTAGGAAATCTTTTCTTTTTTACATCTATAAATTCACTTATGCAAACATCCATAAGATCCTTTGAATCTTCTCTATCCATTATTGTGTAGCTGTTATCGTACCCCAAAAGGTGAGCGTGACGCCTTAAAATAAGATTTCCTATATGATGAAAAGTTCCTCCAACTATTCTCCTGGCCTGAGAAGACACAAGATGCTCCACTCTGTGCAGCATCTCGCGTGCTGCTTTGTTAGTAAAAGTAACAAGCATTATCCTTTCGGGAGATACCCCACAATCAAGAAGCCAGGCTACTCTATAGGTAATGGTTCTTGTTTTACCACTCCCTGCCCCTGCAATCACCAAAATAGGTCCTTTATCAGCTGTTACTGCTTCAAGTTGTTGCTCATTAAGATGCGCCTCGTAATTTATGCTTTTTTCAGAACTTCCCTTTCTTACACCCTTAAGATTAAATTTTTTAATCAAATTTATCCCCTTTAACCAATAATTTTAACCACTTCTTCAAAGGGCTTCCTATAAGTGGGTTTTGGTGAAGAGGCAGGGTAGCCAAGTGGCGTAAGTGCAATTGGCTCAAGCTCGTCAGGAAGAGCGAGTATTTTTTTTATTACAGAAGGGTTAAATGCTCCAATCCAGCATGTTCCAAGACCTTCGGCTGTAGCAGCAAGCACTAAATGTTCCATAGCAATCGCAACATCAACATCAAGATAACTCTTTCCATCAGGTCTCTTCCAGGCCTGCCCAGGCAGTCCACAGGCACAAATAACAAGTGGTGCATGCCAGAACCAGTTTCTGTTATACTCATCAGGAAATTCTTCTTTAATCTTTTCTGTATTCACCACAAAAAACCGCCATGGTTGGCGATTAGCGGCAGAAGGTGCAAGCCTTGCTGCTTCAAGAATCCTTCTAACCTTCTCCTCTTCCACAGGTCTTTTTTCATACCTTCTTACACTCTTTCTTTTCCTTATCACCTCGTAAAATTCCATCCCTTCCCCCCTTTAAGTTACATAGTTAAAAAGAAACCTTTTATTTACTATAGCCTCATTTGACCTTATGTCAATGCATCGCATAAAGCGCGAAAAGCTTTTAATTTGACATATGTCCGAAATTTTTTTAGTATACATAGAATAGGAGGTGAGATAATAAATGATAAAAAGAAGGTTTTACCTGATATTTATAAGTTGCATTTTAACCTTTGCCCTTCTCTCATCCTCTGTTTTCTCATCTGAAAAACAAGAAAAACAAACACCTTTAAAAAAAGTAGTTATGATTATCGCACATAAAAACTTCAGAGATGAGGAGCTTAATATACCAAAGGCTATGATGGAGAAAGCTGGAATAAAAGTGGATGTAGCCTCTTCCTCAAAGGATACTGCTGTGGGAATGCTGGGAACAACTGTTAAACCTGACATTTTAATTGAGGAAATTGATGCAAAAGATTATGATGCCTTTATCTTTGTTGGGGGAGTAGGAGCATCTTTTTACTGGAATAACAAGTTAGCTCACTCAATAGCTCAAAAAGCCTTAAAACAAGGAAAAATTCTCTGCGCTATATGTATTGCACCGGTTACTCTGGCAAATGCTGGTGTATTAAAGGGCAAAAAAGCTACCGTCTGGCCAGGTGAAAAGGAAAAATTAATAGCAAAGGGCGCGATTTATACTGGAAATAAGGTGGAGGTAAATGGGAATATAATAACAGCGAGTGGTCCTGATGTAGCAGAGAAATTTGGAGAAAAAATAATCCAGATCCTCTTATCTACAGAATCCACAAAGAAAAGCTAAATCATTGAAAATTGCAAATTTCCCAGATCTATTAAGAGAAAAGGAGGAGGTAAAGATGGATATAATAGAAGCTATTGAAAAAAGAAGAAGTGTAAGAGCTTACCAGCAGAAACCTGTAGAGGAGGAAAAACTTAAAAAAATATTAGAGGCAGCAAGACTTGCACCCTCTGCAAAAAACTCTCAAGCCTACAAATTTGTTGTGGTGAAAGATGAAAAACTCAGGAAAAAACTGATGGAAGCAGCTGCCAATCAGCGTTTTGTGGGTGAGGCTCCCATTGTGATAGTCGCTGTTGCACTTAATCCAGAGTATGTAATGACCTGTGGGGTACCTGCTTATGCTGTTGATGTGGGAATAGCTCTTGAACATATGGCGCTTGTTGCTGCAGAGGAAGGTCTTGGAACCTGCTGGGTAGGAAAGTTCTATCAGGACCAGGTTAAAAGTATCTTAAATATACCTGAAAAATATAAGGCAGTTGCCTTGCTCCCCTTAGGTTATCCTGCAGACACTCCTGGTAGAAAATACAGGAAAACCTTAGAAGAGCTTGTATGCTATGACACATTTAGTGAATAAATAGTGAATAAAAATGTAAAATTATATGGAAATTTCACTGCGTTTGAAACTCCTTTTTGTGTTGATAGTAGTTGGAATTATATTCCTTACAGGAACAGCAGGTTACGTTTACATAGAAGGATGGTCTGTACTTGATTCTCTCTACATGACCGCTATAACGCTAACCTCCGTTGGCTATCAGGAGGTTCACCCCCTTTCAGAAACAGGAAGGATATTTACCATATTCCTTGTTATATGTGGATATGGAATGCTGGCGGTTATGGTAGGGCTCGTCAGCACTTTTGTTATAGAGACAGAGTTCACGGAGATTAGAAAGCTCAGAAAAATGGAAAAAAAACTCCAAAAACTTGAAAATCATTATATAATCTGCGGTGGGGGAAGAATTGGAGAAAGAGCAGCAGAAGAATTTATAAAAACAAAAACTCCTTTTGTTATAATAGAAAAGAGGGAGGAAAGGGTTAGCTTTCTCATTGAAAAATATGAAGATATTATCTGTATAAAAGGGGATGCTACAGATGAGGATATCTTAAAAAAAGCGGGAATTGAGAAGGCAAAAGGAATCCTGGCAACTTTTCCCTCAGATGCAGATAACCTATTTGTGGTGATTTCTGCAAAAGCGATAAATCCTTCTTTGCGAATTATATCTCGTGCAGCTGAGGAGGAAACACAGAAAAAGCTTATTGCAGCAGGAGCAGATGCGGTAATCCTGCCAAATCTAACTGGAGCTTTGCGAATGGTATCTCTTGCCATTCGTCCAAATGTTGTATCCTTCCTTGATGTCATGACAGGAGCAGGTGAGGTCACCCTGAATCTGGAAGAAGTAAAAATACCTCCCTCATCACAGCTTGCAGGGAAAACCTTAGGAGAAGCTCAAATTCCTCGAAAAACAGGTCTGATAGTTATTGCCGTTAAAAAAAGAGATACGCAAACTTTTAAATTTAACCCTCTTTCAACAGAAAAACTTGATTCAGAAGATGTCCTCATAGTGCTTGGCAACAGTGACCAGATAAAAAAATTAAAAGAATACGTAAAAAGAGGAGCAATATGAAGCCAAGAGAAAGAGTTGTTAAAGCTTTAGAACACAAAGAGCCTGACAGGATCCCAGTTGATATGGGAAGTCCTGTTACCTCCATCCACGTAAAAGCCTATGTTAGACTTAAAAAATACCTCGGGATAAATGAAAAAAACCCCAGAATTATTGATAACATGCAACAAATAGTAGAAGTGGATGAACCCGTCCTTGAAAGGTTTTCTGTTGATATAAGACATATTCATTTAAAGCCTGCAAAGAAATGGCAGCTTCTTCCTGATGGAAGCTATATTGACGAATGGGGAATAAAATATAAGACTTCAAAGGGAAGCTTCTACTACGATATGTGCGAACATCCTCTGGCAAATGCAACCCTGGAGGATCTTGATAAATACACCTGGCCAGATCCTGATGATCCAAGAAGAGTGGAAGGTTTGAAGAAAAAAGCAGAAGAACTTTATTACAACACAGATTATGCTATTGCTCTAAATGGATTCAGTGAATGTCTTTTTGGTCTTCCTTCCTGGCTGAGAGGTCATGCCCAGTTTTACATGGACCTTCTTGTCAACAGAAAATTTGCCGAAGCTCTCTTGGACAGACTCCTTGAGTATGAGATAAAACTTGCCAGAAACGCCCTGAGGGAGGTGGGAAAATACATTCAGGTGGTAAGAGTTGCAGATGATTTAGGGACAGAAAAAGGTCCCATTATCTCTCCTTCTCTTTACAGGGAAATAATAAAACCAAGACAGAAAAAACTTTACCAATTTATAAAAGAACACTCAGGAGCAAAACTTCTTCTTCATTCCTGTGGCTCTGTATATGACCTTATCCCTGACTTTATAGAAATTGGGGTGGATGCTCTAAATCCCATTCAAGTTAGTGCCAGGAATATGGATACTAAAAAATTAAAACAGGAATTTGGAGATAAAATAACTTTCTGGGGAGGAGGATGTGATACTCAGAAAATTCTGCCTTTTGGAACAATAGATGAGATAAAGGAAGAGGTTAAAAGAAGAATAAAAGACCTCGCACCAGGTGGAGGATTTATTTTTGCTGCTGTGCACAACATTCAGTATGATGTATCTCCAGAAAAAATCTGCACGCTCTATGATACAGCACTTGAGTTTGGTAAATATCCCATCTCTATTTAATCTGTCTTCTCTCTTCTGTGATAAACCCAGCGGGCAAGATAAAGAAAAGGGGTATCAAGGGCTGCAATTATCCACTTAAAAAGGTAGGTTGTAATAAAAATCTGCCAGAAAACAGAAGAAGAAAATACTCCCCAGAAAGCCAGAAAAGTAAATACAGATGTATCAATGAGCTGGCTCGCCATTGTGCTAAGATTGTTTCTGAGCCACAGCCACCTTCCCTGTGTTACTTTTTTCCAGAGATGAAAAGCCCATATATCATGATGCTGAGAGACAAGATAAGCTGTAAGAGAGGCAAACACAACCCTTGGCATAAAATTAAAAATAGCCTCAAGGTGAGACTGGATAATATCGCTTGTATCAGGTTTGAATCTTACCGCAAACTGCATAGCAACTGTAGCGGCAACAAGAGCATAAAAACCCATCCAGACAGCTTTTCTTGCCTCCTTTTTCCCGTATACCTCCGATAAAATATCTGTATTAAAAAATATACTGGCATACACGACATTGCCCAAAGTAGCAACAAGACCAAACATCTTAACGGTCTTCATCACCTGAAGGTTACAAATTATGGTTCCTGTCGCTACCATAACATAAACTCCGTATTTTCCCCAGATAAAAAAAGCAACAACAGAAAGAGAAAGATCAACAGCTATAAAGATAAACCAAAGAATTTCGTTAGACATAAAAAATAAATCCATTTATTTCGCTTTTCCTTGGTTTTTTTCTGAAATATAACTTTGAAAATCAAGTTCATCCTTAGCTTTTTTGAAGAATTGAATAAATTTTGCCAGTCTCTCCACAGTTATATCTGAGATTACATGTTCAATTTTGCAGGCATCTTCGTCTGCTCGGTCTGCATTTATTCTCAGAACTTCTGTGAAGAAGGAAAATAAAATGCGATGCCTGAAATCTATTTCCTTTGCTATTTTGTCTCCCTTCGGCGTTAATTCAACATGTCCATACTTCTCGTATTTTACAAGCCCCTCACTGGAAAGATTCCTTAACGCTTCTGTGACAGTTGGCATTTTCACATTTAACCTGCGGGCAATACCCTTAACCCTTACCACTTTTTTCTCTTCCTCTATTTTTTTAATAGTTTCAAGATAGGCTTCCATACTGGGAGTTATTTTTTTACTCATTTCAAAGTCACCTTTTAAAAAGATCTTGTCATTCTAAACAGGATATTTAGCAGCCCTCCTACCCCCAATGATACTGCTATCATAAAAAGGACACTTTTTAAGGCATCTTTTATTCCAAGTTCTTTCAAAAAAATAACAAAAGTGGCAACACAGGGAAAATAAATGGCAAGCATTACCACAACAGTTACAGCCTGATGAAGGTCCATTAAACCCTCTTTCAAAAGAGGAGCAATAAGCCCTGTTGCAACATCCTTACGTAAAAAACCTATAAGAAGTGGATAAATTGCTTCCTGAGGAAGTCCTAATAACCCCCTTAAAAAAGGAGATAAAACTCTTGAAAGAGTATCAAAGAGTGCAAGGGTGTAAAGAATATTAACAATCAATATTCCCACAAACACCCAGGGAACAGCATCAAGAATAAAGTGCCTCAATCTGAGACCTGTCTTCATAGCAAGGTTTGAAAGGCGAGGCAGTCTATAAGGAGGAATCTCTATCGCTATTTCAGGGGTTTCTCCAGGAACCATTTTATTTAATAAAGAACCTGCCCCAACAAATACACAAAGTAAAATGCCATAAACAAGAATTACCCACCCAACACCAAAAGGACCTATTATACTTAAAATAACAGCTGTCTGAGCTGTGCAGGGAATAGATATTCCAATGAGGGTAAGAATCATAAATCTTTGCCTTTTTGTCTCAAGTATCCGCGAGGCTATAGCTCCTGGAACATTACATCCCAAAGCTAAAATCACCGGAATAACAGAATAACCATGAAGACCTATCTTGTGAAATATACTGTCTACAAGGACTGCCAGCCTTGGAAGATAACCAGCATCTTCAAGTAAAGTCAAGATTATATAAAAAATTAGAACAGCAGGTAAAACTATACCTATAGGAACAAAAACTCCTGTGGTCAAAAGTCCCAGAGATTCAAGATATCCGGCTCCTGAAGTACCCAGAAGTATATCATGTATCAAACCCTCAGGAAAGAATCTCTCCACAAAAGTTCTTATCAATTTATCATAGGGACCTTCAAAAAAAGGAGTCATCACCTTATCTGTTATCCAACCCGCCAGGGTTACAAAAAGGTAAAATATCCCACAAAGAATTAATAAAGCAAAAGGGATTCCCGTAAGAGGTTTCACTGTCACATCACCCAATCTTTCCAGCCAGGTGGGATGATGGTGATGAACTTTTTGAACCTTACTTATAATGGACCCTGCCTGACCAAATCTTGCCTTCAGCATAATGGCTTCTATTTTCTCATTACGATCCTTTTCCACTTTCCTCACAGTTTCAATAAAAATATTCGGGGGAATTTTCCTCTTGAATTCCTCCACTCCTTCAAGAGCAAGAACAACCTGCCAGCGGGGAAGATGCGTTCTCCTGGCTATAGCTTCTATAGCCTTTTCTATATCAGGTTCAAACCTCATCCTTAACTTTCCTTTTCAAAAGTTATTCTGGAAATTGTCTTCTTAATTGCCCTGTGAAGATCTTTTATACCTTCGCCACTTATAGCTACAGTACACACTACAGGCACTTTTAATAGTTCTTCAAGATAACGAACATCTATTTCTATCCCTTTGTGCTTTGCTGCATCAATCATGTTAAGGTCTAAAATAAGGGGTATGCCGGTCTCAAGGAGTTGAAGAGTAAGATAAAGATTTCTTTCAAGATTTGTTGCATCCACTACATTTACTATAAGGTCGGTCTCTTTTTTCAAAAGTAGCTCCAGAGCAACCTCTTCAGCTTTATCAGAGGGAATAAGAGAATAAGTCCCGGGAGCATCCACTACTTTAAGCCTGGTATTGTTAATTTTTGCTACCCCTTCCATATATTCAATAGTGGTTCCGGGGTAATTAGAAACCACCACTTTTACTCCTGTAAGGCGATTGAAAATGACACTTTTCCCTACATTGGGGTTACCCATCAATACAGCTCTTATAAGTTTCTGAGAGGCCATATTTTTTATTTTCTTAAAAAGACCTTTGCCGCCATACCTCTTCCAATGGCAACTTTTCCGCCTCCCACTATCTCCACCAGTACAGGTCCTCCTATAGGTTGTGCAGTTATCTTGCGCACTTTTCTCCCCGGGACAAGACCAAGCGCAGCAAGGTTCCGCTGCACTCCCCATCCCCCTCCAATTGCAACAACTTCGGCTATTTCTCCTGCTGGCAAATCCAAAAGAGTAAACATTTTAATTAGGCTCACCTATTTTAGTTAGACTTGCCTAAGTCTAATTAAAAAATATATTTTGTCAAGCTGCCGATTTTATCTGATTCATGAAGAAAAGGTTAGCTTATTTATTATCAAGATAATCTTTTAAAATCATACCTGCAAGTTCAAAGTCTTCATCACTTACAAAAATCTTTATCCCTGTAGAGAAGGTAACAGGAGGGTAAGAAGTGGCTATATTTTTATCTTGCAGAAAACATTTTATCCCATTTGCCTCAAGAATTGATTTCACCACATCAGCATCACTTAAAGAAGAAGTAGAATAAACCTCTTTCATTTTTTCCCGCTATAAATATATGCTTTCCTTCCTTGAAGTCAAGGGCTATATACACTTTTTTACAAATTCCACTTCTTAAAAATCAATCCATCAACTTTTACACCTTAAAAAATGCATGAGAGTTGACCTCAGGCATGTTTTAAATAGAATTAATCAATGAGGGTCTTTTAAAAAACCTACAACCTTCTTTAGAAAGGGGTGAAAAAAAAATGAGACTTGATAGATTCACCATAAGAGCACAGGAAGCAATACAAAGAACCCAGGAAATAGCACAGGAAAAAAATCATCAGGAGATAACACCAGAGCATCTTCTTGTTGCACTTCTGGAAGATGAGGAGGGAATAGCAAGCTCTATATTGAAAAAACTTGAAGTTGATCCTGCCGAGGTAATAAATAGAGCCAATTCTTATCTTGACAGACTTCCAAAGGTTTACGGGGAGGGAACCCAATTTTACCTATCACCAGAACTTAAAAAAGTTCTTGATCAGGCTCGAAAGGAAGCAACAAATCTTAAAGACGAATATATAAGCACAGAGCATCTTCTTGTTGCACTTGCCACAAACACAGCTTCTCTTGCTGGAGAGATATTGCAGGAATTTGGTGTTACAAAGGAAAACATTTTAAAAGCTTTAACCACAATAAGAGGAACCCAAAGAGTTACCGATCAAAACCCGGAGGACAAATATCAGGCTCTCCAGAGATTCACAAGAGATCTTACCGAACTTGCCTCTCAAGGGAAACTTGATCCTGTTATTGGAAGAGACAATGAGATAAGAAGAGTTATCCAGATTTTATCAAGAAGAACTAAAAACAACCCTGTTCTTATAGGTGAACCGGGTGTTGGAAAAACCGCAATTGTGGAAGGACTTGCACAAAGAATTGTTTCAGGAGATGTCCCTGAAGGATTAAAGGATAAGAAAGTCCTCGCACTTGATATGGGGGCTCTCATTGCAGGAACAAAATTTCGAGGGGAATTTGAAGATAGATTAAAGTCTCTTTTAAGAGAGATAAAAGAAAGAGAAGGACAGATTATTCTTTTTATTGATGAGCTTCATACAGTTGTGGGAGCAGGAGCAGCAGAGGGTGCAGTAGACGCATCAAATATGCTAAAACCGGCACTTGCAAGAGGGGAGCTTCGCTGTATAGGAGCAACAACTCTTGATGAATACAGAAAATACATAGAAAAAGATGCAGCTCTTGAGAGAAGATTCCAGATAGTCCTTGTTAGAGAACCAACTGTTGAGGAAACTATTGCTATTCTCAGAGGGTTAAAGGAAAGGTACGAAGCACATCATGGAGTAAAAATAAAAGACTCTGCTCTTGTTGCAGCTGCTACCTTATCCCATAGATACATAACCGACAGATTCCTGCCAGATAAAGCAATTGACCTTATTGATGAGGCAGCTGCCAGAATAAGAATGGAGATAGATTCAAGGCCCACAGAGGTTGATGAAATTGAAAGGAAAATAATGCAACTTGAAATTGAGCGTCAGGCATTAAAAAAAGAAAAGGATGAGGCCTCCAAAGAAAGGCTTGAAAAACTGGAAAAAGAACTTGCCGAATTAAAAGAGGAAGCTGACAAATTAAAGGCACACTGGCAGAAGGAAAAGGAAATAATTCAGAGAATAGGTAGGATAAAAAGAGAGATAGAGACAACAAGGGAGGAATCAATTCGCGCAGAAAGAGAGGGAAACCTGGAAAGAGCAGCAGAGCTTCGTTATGGAAAACTCATTCAGCTTGAAAAAGAATTGCAGGAGGAGAATAAAAAACTTGCAGAACTGCAGAAAAAGGGGAAAATGCTGAAAGAAGAGGTAGAGGAGGAGGATATTGCAGAGATTGTTTCTGAGTGGAGAGGAATACCTCTGACAAGACTTCTGGAAGGGGAAAAAGAAAAACTTACAAAAATGGAGGAAAGAATAAAGACGAGAGTTGTAGGACAGGATGAAGCGGTGCATGCTGTTTCCAATGCTATAAGAAGAGCAAGAGCAGGACTGCAAGACCCTAACAGGCCCCTTGGTTCTTTTATATTCCTTGGCCCAACAGGCGTTGGAAAAACAGAACTTGCCAAAGCCCTGGCTGAATTTCTGTTTGACGATGAAAATGCACTGTTAAGATTCGATATGTCAGAGTATATGGAACGCCATACTGTATCAAGGCTTATAGGCGCACCTCCAGGGTATGTAGGATATGAGGAGGGAGGACAACTTACAGAGAGAGTAAGAAGACAACCCTACAGTGTTATCCTCTTTGATGAAATTGAAAAAGCTCACCCTGATGTGTTTAACATCCTGCTGCAAATTCTTGACGATGGAAGACTCACCGACAGCCAGGGAAGAACAGTGGATTTTAAAAACACAGTGATAATAATGACATCAAACATAGGAAGCAGGTGGATTGAGGAGTTAAGTGACAGGGAAAAGATAAGACAAAAAATAAGAGAAGCTCTAAGGTCTCACTTTCGCCCAGAATTTTTAAACCGCATTGATGAGATAATAGTATTTAACAGATTAACTCAGGAAGATATTAAGAAGATAGTGGACATTCAGATGGGACTTGTCCAAAAAAGGCTTTCTGAAAAGAAAATAGAGATTTTCCTAACTCCAAAAGCAAAGGAATTTTTAGCTGAAAGAGGCTATGACCCTGTATTTGGAGCTCGCCCATTAAAAAGAATTATCCAGAGAGAAGTTCTTGATCCCCTTGCCATGAAAATTTTAGAAGGAGAATTTCAAGAGGGAGACCGCATTAAAGTGGATTTTCCTGATGGAAAAGTTATATTTGAAAAAGTAAAACCTGCTTCCAGGAAAACGGTAAAACCCTGACAATTTATCTCATTTTCCTAAAAGAGCCCTCACCTTAGAAGTTGTGGAATTGACTATGTCCACAACTGCCTGAGAAGAGATAGTTGCTCCTGTGATGGCCTGAATTTCATTAGGAGCTACAGGCTTTTTCTTAACCAGCTTAACAAAGGGTTTTATAACAAGATTGTGAAACTGATCACGGAAGAAAGACATGGTTATCTTCTGTCCTAAACCCGGTGTCTCCACAGATTCAAGAACTTCAATACCAAGTGTTTTTTCAAATTCAGGATCAACTCCTATCATAACCTTTATTATTCCCTGATAGCCAGGGCCCTCTCCTACAAAGGCGTATCCCACTATTTTCCCTGAAGAATCAATTCCCTGATAAATTTCTCTTTTATCTTTTTTAATAGTCTTAAAACTTTTTGCATCTGGTAAAACTTGAAAAATTGCCTCCTCCAGAGCTTTTCTCTGATTGGCTTTTATCATGGGTTGTGTGTACTTATAAATTCCCACAAGAGCACCGCTTGAGATAATGCCTACCAAAGTTAAGGTAAGGATCATATGATAAGATTTCTTCACTTTTTACTTCCTCCTAATATCTTTGGTTTTATGTATCTGTTCAAAAGAGGGGTAATTGCGTTCATAAAGATAATGGAAAACATAACACCCTCAGGATACCCACCCCACAATCTTATCACCATAACAAGAACTCCTGCACCTACACCAAATATTATTCTCCCTCGCTTGGAAATAGGTGTTGTTACAGGATCAGTTGCCATGAAAAAAGCCCCTAACATGAGGCCTCCGGCAAAAAGGTGAAATAAAGGCGAACCATAAGAATGGTTAAAAACAAAAGTTATGCTGCTGAAGATAACCACCGTTAAAATATAAAAAAAAGGAATTCTCCAATCTATGCATCTTCTAACGAAAAGATACACCGCTCCAATTAAAATAGCAAATGCAGAGGTCTCACCAAGAGAGCCGGCTACATTTCCCCAGAAAAGATCAAGAATAGGAGTTGGCTGAGATTGAAACTTCATAAGTCCAAGAGGGGTTGCACCTGTCAATGTATCAAGGGTAAAAGGCTGCGTCCAGGTGGTCATAAGTACAGGAAAAGTTGCCATCAAAAAAGCTCTTCCTATTAAAGCGGGATTAAATATGTTGTAACCAAGCCCTCCAAAAATCTGCTTTCCAAAAATTATGGCAAATACTGCTCCCATTGCCGCTGCCCAGAGTGGAAGATCTGGAGGAAGAACAAGAGCAAGGAGAATACCAGTTACAAGAGCACTTGACTCCTCTGGCAGTTTTTTTCCTCGAAGTTTCAAAAAGACCCACTCCGAAAACATGCTACAGATAGCACAGGTTAAGATAAGTTCTACTGCCCGCAGCCGGAAGAAATAAATACTAAAACCAATGACCGGGGAAAGTGCAATTATAACATCTCTCATCAAACGAGATACTGTTAACCTATCTTTTATGTGCGGAGAGACAGAGAGAAAAAAAACTTTTTTTTGCTCCTTAACGCTCACTCTTTTCATATTTCATTTCCCTCCTTTTCTGGTACGAGATAAAATAAGAAAGAATCTCAAGTTCCATTGAAAGGTCTACATTTTTTAATTTTATCTCATCAGGAACCATTATTCGAACAGGTGCAAAATTCAATATGCCTTTTACTCCCCCTCTTACAAGCCTATCTGCTACATCTTGTGCAGCTTCTGCTGGAGTTGTAATTATACCAATTTTTACCTCCATCTCAGGTAAAACCCTCTCCATAATTTCCACATCCTGAACCACCTTTCCCTCAATTTTTCTGCCTATTTTCTTCGGATCATTATCAAACACAGCCACTATTTGAAATTCCTTTCTTCTAAAACCAGGATAGGCAAGTAAGGCTGCACCAAGCTTCCCGACTCCCACCAGAACCAGCCTCCAGCTGCGATCAAGAGCAAGAATATGAGTAATTTCCTCCCTTAACTTTCCAACTCGGTATCCCTGGCCGGGTATTCCAAATTCACCAAAATAAGCAAGGTCTTTTCTCACCTGAGCAGCAGTAGTCCCGACAAGCCTGGCAAGACCCTGAGAGGAAAGAATTGTATCATCAGTAAACTTACTTAAAGCTCTAAGATATATAGAAAGACGCTCTATTGTAATATCTGGTATTTTAAATCTCGGCATAACTAACACCTTAGCATATGCGGGGTAGTTGATCCTCAACGAGCATATCAACCACCCTCTTTGTTCCTATGATAGTTTCAAGGTAAACTTTTCCCGGTGGATCTGCCACAACCTCACCTATTATGCTTGCTTTTTCACCCAGGGAATGACCGCAAAGAGCACTGACTATCTCGTCTGCTTTTTCTCTTTTTACAAAAAATACAATCTTACCTTCATTGGCAAGATAAAGAGGATCCATACCTAAAAGTTCACAAAAAGCTAAAGTCTCCTCTTTAAGAGGTATCTTCTTTTCCCAAAGCTTTATGCCAAACTTTTTCCCCTGGACAATTTCGTTTAAAACACCTGCTATCCCTCCTCTTGTTGGATCTCTCATAAATTTTATGTATCTCCAGTATAACCTGATCTCCTCTAAAAGTCCATAAAGAGGGGCACAATCACTTACAACAGACCCACCACATCCAAGTTCTTCTCGTTGAGATAAAACAGCAATAGAATGGTCCCCTACTGTGCCATTTATTACTATCAAATCCCCTATCTCAATTCTGTCAGAACTAAGATGTTCTATCTCTGGAGAAACAATACCTATTCCAGATGTATTAATGAATATCTCATCCCCACTTCCCTTTTCTACCACCTTTGTATCACCTGTTACAACCTTAACTTCGGCTTTTTCCGCCGTGTCTTCAATAGAGGATACTATTTTTTTAAGTGTTGAAAGAGGAAATCCCTCTTCTATTATAAGTGAACAGGAAATAAAAAGAGGTTTTGCTCCCATCACGGTAAGGTCATTCACTGTACCTGATACAGAAAGTTTTCCTATATCACCCCCGGGAAAGAAAATGGGTTTTATAACATAAGAATCTGTGGTAAAAGCAATCTTTGTACCCCCAACTTCAAAAACTGCTGAATCATTTAAAGGTGCAAGAAAGGAGTTATTAAACCGGGGAAGTAAAATACCTCTTATAAGCTCCTGTGTTAGTTTTCCACCATTGCCATGAGCTAACCTAATTACCTGCTCCAACTTTTTCTCCTTTGCATCCAAAGCGATAATGAACGTTACAAGCCCCCTCCACAGACACCATACAGGGGCCAAAGGGAGTTGAGGGAGTGCAGTAATTTTTAAATAGGGGACAATCCTCCGGTTCAACAAGGCCCTGCAGAACTTCTCCACAAAGACAACCTGTTTTTTTATCCTTCCTGAAAGAAGGAATCTCAAGAGGAAAACGACATTGAGCATCAAAGAAAGAAAAATCAGAGGATACACAAAGACCACTTTCTTTAATTTCACCCATTCCTCTCCACTCAGAATCTGTTTTTTCAAATACCATCTCCATAAGTTCTTTTGCCCTTAAATTGCCCTCCTCTGTAACTACTCTTCTGTATTCATTCTCAACGCCGGCTCTTTGAGAGGATATCTGAGAAAGAAGAAGATTTATTGCCTGGAGAATATCAAGTGGCTCAAACCCTGCTACAACACAGGGAATATTATAATCCTTTGCCAGAAACTCATAAGCTCTACTACCAACAATTGCACTTACATGACCCGGGCAAATGAAACCGTCTATTTTAACTTCAGGATTTTCAACAAGAGCTTTCATCGCTGGAGGGATAAGTTTGTGCCCGCAAAGAATTGTAAAATTCTCCACATTTTCCTCTTTTGCTGCAAGAACTGTAGCTGCCACAGCAGGAGAGGTCGTTTCAAACCCTATAGCAAGAAAAACAACCTTTTCTTCAGGCAACTTCTTTGCCAGTTTTAAGGCATCAACAGGAGAATAAACAACACTCAATTTTCCTCCCTTTGACTTCTCTTCTGCAAGACTCGTATTTGAACCAGGGACCTTAACCATATCCCCAAATGTTGCTATTAAAAACCCCTCTTTCATATAAAGACAGGCAAGGTCTATATAACTTTCAGGGGTAACACAAACAGGACAACCTGGACCTGAAACAAGTTTTACATTAGAGGGAATTATCTCTTTTATTCCAAATTTTAAAATAGACATTGCGTGAGTCCCACACACCTCCATTAGCCTTACCTGTCTTTTTATGGTGGAGGCAATCCTTTCTATTCTCTGTGCCAGTCTTCTTGCAAGATCCTGATTTCTAAACTCGGATATGTACCTCATAATATTTTTGATAAAAGCTCCAGCAATTCTTCTGCTTCTTTTTCCTCAACCTTACTTATAGCAAATCCTGCATGAACAAGCACATAATCCCCAACTTTTGCATCAGGTAAAAGAGTAAGGTCAACCTCTCTTTTTGTATTACCCATCTCAACCCATCCCTTATTCTCTTCCCTTAAGACAAGTTTTACAGGAATTGCAAGACACATCCCCTCAACCTCACTTATAATCTATCAGTAACTCTCTGACAGGCAACTGCCACCTGCCCCAGAGAAATTCCTCCATCGTTAGGTGGAACAGAGGAATTTAAGAGAACTTCAAATCCCGACGAAGTTAAAAGATGCCTTACCTGCCTTACAATCAGGGTGTTCTGGAATACCCCTCCTGATAAAGCCACCTTATTTAAACTAAAAATACTCCTTATTTTCTCACAAACTTCTAAGATAATCTGGCTTAAAGTCCAGTGAAACCTTGTTGCAATAACCTCAAGCCCCGTTCCCTTTTCCTGTTCTGCAAGTATTGCCTCTATAATGGGTAAGGTATCCACAGTAAATCTTCCCTTCTTCTCAATAATTCTAAAGGGGTAAGAACTTTCCTTTTTTTCTTCCGCAAGCGTTTCAAGCTCACAGGCAGCCTGTCCTTCATAATTTATCCTGTGCCTGATACCCAAGATGGAAGAAACAGCATCAAAGAGCCTTCCTGCAGAGGAGGTTAAAGGAGAACTTATATTCTTTTCAATCAACTTTTGCACAGCTTCAATTTTTTCAAATTTTACTACATCAGAGAGAATTTGACAAGCTACCTTTTTCCCCTCTTTGCCATAAATTTGATAGAGGAAAGAAAGTGCCATTCTCCATGGTTCTTTTATAGCTGCCTCTCCTCCTGGTAGCGGGATATATCTCAGATGCGCTATCCTTTTAAATTCCTTCATATCTGCAACCAAAAACTCCCCTCCCCATATACTTCCATCATCTCCTAATCCACTACCATCAAAAGCAACGCCTATAACCTTTCCATCAATTTTTTTCTCAGCCAAAACCGACGCTATATGAGCGTGGTGATGTTGAACCGGGATAAGGAGCAAAGAGTATTTTCTGGAATATTCTTTTGCAAGAGCGGTTGAGGTATAATTAGGATGCAAATCACAGGCTACCACTTCGGGCATGCAGTAAAATATCTTTTTATAATGCTCTATTCCCTCCTCAAGAGAAGATAATGCTTCAAGATTTTCAAGATCACCTATGTGGTGAGAAACTATAGCGTAATCTTTTCTTAAAAGGCAAAATGTATTTTTCAGATGACCTCCAAAAGCCACTATGCACTTTTTAGAAGTAAAATGTGTCTTTATAGGTTGAGGAGCATACCCACGTGATCTGCGGATAAGAACTCTCTCTCCATCAACTATTTTGCCTACAGAATCATCTACTCTAATCTCAATTTCTCTATTGTGAACAAGAAAAAAATCAGCAATGGTTTTTAGCCTGCAAAGTGCATCCTCATCCTTATAAGCAATGGGTTCCTCACTTATATTACCACTTGTCATCACCAGAGGAATTTTCACCTCTTCCAACAGAAGATAATGCAAAGGAGTGTAAGGCAACATAACCCCTAAATATTTATTCCTTGGTGCAATTTCCTGAGGTAATACCTTTTGAGACTTTCTTTTTAAAAGGACAATAGGCCGTCGGGGGGATAAAAGAAAACTCTCTTCTTCAGGGGTTACCTCACAGAATTTTTTAACCTGATTTATATCAAGCATCATCACTGCAAAGGGTTTATCTATCCTGTTTTTTCTTCTCCTCAACTTTTCTACAACCTCAGGATCTGTAGCATCACAGGCAAGATGGTACCCTCCTATTCCCTTCACCGCCAATATCTTTCCTTCTTTTATAAGACTTGCAGCAGTTAAAATGGGATCAGAAGTTTTTATCTCTTTACCTTCCCTGTCAAGAAGTCTCACCTGTGGACCACACTTCCAGCAGGCGTTTGGTTGAGCGTGAAATCTTCTATTGGAAGGGTCATTATACTCTCTCTCACATTCCTCACACATCTTAAAAGAGCTCATGGTGGTCCTCTTTCTGTCATAGGGAATATCTTTTACAATGGTGAAACGGGGACCACAGTTGGTGCAATTTATAAAGGGATATCTGTAGCGCCTGTTACTGGGATCAAAAAGTTCTCTCAGACAGTCATTACATATACTTATGTCAGGAGATATGGGGAGGAAACGTTCTTTTTCTTTCTTGCTTGATTTTATCTCAAAATTTTTATATCCCCGAAGGGAAAGCTCTTCCCATTTTATCTCTTCAATTACAGAAAGAGGAGGAGATTTTAATTCTATATCCTGTAAAAATAACCTCACATTTTCCTTTTTCCCTTCTACTTCTATATCCACACCTTTTGTATTGTTAAGAACATATCCTGAGAGAGAGTAACATCTTGCAAGATTATATATAAAGGGGCGAAAGCCAACACCTTGGACAATTCCTTTTATACTGATGTGCAACCGAGTTAAATTTTTTTCTTCTTTTCCTGGCAAAACCTTTTTCAATTTTTTCCTTCAACTTTTACTTTTTAAATACTCAAGTAAATCTTCCACAAGGTTTTTTACAGCCTTTTCCACCCTGTAGCTTAAACCTTCTCCCCAACCTACTTTTTCAGGCTGAATACCAACTATGTATACTTTTGCCTTTGTGTTCTCTTTTAAATAATCCAGAACAAAACCTAAAGATAAACCATGAGTAGAAAAACCATATTGGGGCTGTGCCTTCTCAAATAATTTAATATCTCCCGGTTCCCCTCCAAAATCAACAGCATCCACTATAAAAATTTTATCAGCTTTTGCATTCACTACAACCTCAAGATAATTCTCTGGAGCTTCTCCTCCATTAAGAACAAGAATCTGATTGAAATTGTTAGGTAATGCCTTGTTCAACCTCTCAGCAAAAACGCACCCTACCCCATCATCTTCCCTTAAGATATTTCCTATTCCTAAAAATACAACTTTTCCTTGAATATTTTCTTTAATTACCTCAATCATAAAATTAACAAAACATTACTGACTTACATAGTAAGCTGCGGCAGGTAACTTTTATTCCTGAGAAATTTAACCTTTTAAACTCTGTCCCCACTCTTCCTTTAAGGTAAGCTGTTTCCTGCACCTGGGACAGAGAATTCTAAGATTATCTGCTCGCTCTAAAGGTGCACCCTCTTCTTTCGGAGGAAGTTTTTCCCTAACAAGCTCAAGATCCATTAGAGACGACATAAATAGATTGGGATTAGAAAAGGCAAGAGAACCAAGTCTATCTCTAACCCAGGCAAGGTGCTTTTTTGTCGTTATAGGCTCTCCGCAATACTCACAAAAGATAAGCTCATCCTCTATGCTGGTTTGAGCTTCACTCCTTGATAAGACAGCAAGGTCATATTTAGTGGTAAGTTTTATCCCTTTTTCTGTAAGGCAGTTAGCTTCACACTGACCGCAGAAAATACACCTGTCATAATGGAGAACAAGCTTCCTCTTGCCATCCGGTGCTCTACCCTCTATTTTCTCAATAGCACCAGGTGGACAAACATTAGCACATGCTCCACAAACCACACACTCCTCCTCATTAAACTCTGCCTTTCCCCTGTAAGCTGGAGCAGCAGGTGATGGGACTTTTGGAAACTTAGTAGTATAAGGAGAGCTAAAAAGAGAAGTAAAAGCTTCTTTTAACTCTCTCAACTTGGGATATTTCATTAAAATCCTCCATTAAAGCTTCTCTTTCTTCTCTTCTTCGTACCTATCCACCACACTTTTCTCCCACAGCTTAATTCTACTTTTATGAGCAGCATGTGCAATAGCATGTGCTGCAGTGGGAGAACTTAATACCACAAACAAAATGGCAAGGATTGTCTTGGGAAGAAAACCAGCAGCCAAAAAGGTGCCAAAGAGGATAAAACAGGTGCCAAGTGTTACACATTTTGTAGCAGCCTGGAGACGATTATAAACATCAGGAAGTCTCACAAGCCCTATGCACCCCAGAAGATCAAATATAACCCCTATGAATATTAAAACCTTCCCTGCAATTATTACCCCTTCATTCATCTAATCCCTTCCCCTCAAGGTATTTAGCAAGAGTTAGGGCTCCCAGAAATCCCAAAAGAGCCCAGGCAATAGCAACATCCATAAAGTACTTTCTCGGTGTGTAAACAACAAACAAAGCGCAAAAACCGACTACTAAGATTCCCAGAATATCAACAGCAACTATCCTGTCAGCAGCTGTTGGTCCACACAAAGCCCTGTAAAGACATAAAAAACAACTTACTATTAAAGGAGCTGCAAAAATAGCAGGAATACCAAGTATCATCCAAAAACCTCCTTGAGTATAGGCTCAAATCTTTTAACAATCCTCTTTGTCGCCTCCTCCACATCCACCGCTTTCACATTAATCCAGTGAACATAAAGATACCCATCATCTGTCAAATCTACAGTTAAAGTTCCCGGAGTTAGGGTAATGGAGTTTGCAAGTGCTACCCTACCTGTCAGAGTGGAAAGATTTGTTTTTACTTTAACAATACCGGGTCTTATGGGAAGCTTAGGATGTAACACTCTGTAGGCTACATCTAAGTTTGCCAGGATACAGTAAAATATAAAAATCGGTATATAAAGAAGAAGATAGAGAAATCTTTTCACCTGAAAAAAGTTTTCTGCATGTTCAACAAAAAGATCAGCAAACCATAAAGAGATAATAAGAGATACTCCTATTCCTATCAAAACTGCAGGAAGATAAAGTGTCCAGGTTAAAATTAACCAGATAGCAAAACTTATTATGAAAAGCACAACTTTTTTCATCCTATCCTCCCAAAATTAAGGAACTATACTTTGTTCCTTCCTGAAGGACTACCACTGCAGGCTCCAAAATCACTTTCATCAAAGGATAAAAGAAAATACCTGCTCCAATACATATCACAGCAAGAATTATCATTGAAACACACATTATACTGGGCACCTCTTTCACTTCAGTCCATTTTTTCTTTAAAGTGCCAAAAAAGGCAAATCTCTGAACCTTGAGATAGTAAGCTAAAGTCAATACAGAAACAAGAACTGTTAAGATAGCAAGGGTAAATCTTCCTGCCTGGACAAGACCAATTATTATAAAGAGCTTACTCCAGAATCCATTAAAGGGAGGAATACCTGAAATAGAAAGAGAACCAATAGTTGAGGTTGCACCTGTTACAGGCATAACCTTACTAAGTCCTCCCATTTCCTCAAGTTTTCTCGTCCCGGTTGAATACTCCACAGCTCCGGAATTGAGGAATAAAAGTGCCTTGAAAGTAGCATGGTTAAAAAGGTGAAACAGTGCTCCTAACATTCCCCAGTAATTACCACAACCAAGTCCCAACATTATGTAACCTATCTGAGATATAGAAGAATAGGCAAGAAGGCGTTTAAAATCCTTCTGTTGCAAAGCCAAAATCCCTCCACCGACCATGGAAATTATACCCAGAATCATAAATACCCAGGTAAGTTGAATGGTCATTCCGTAGACATTGAAGAAAATTCTCGTTATAGTGTAAATTCCAAGTGCCTTTATCAAAACTCCCGAAAGCATTGCTGATATTGGGGCAGGAGCACTGGGATGAGCATCAGGAAGCCAGGCATGAAAGGGAATTATTGCAGCCTTTAAACCGAAACCAGCAAGAAAGAGCACAAGAGAAAAGGAAAGAAGAAGATTCTTTTTTCCCTGAATTATACTCCCAATATCTGCCATATTGAGACTTCCAGTAAGTCCATATAAAAGACCTATAGAAAACAAGACAAGGACTGAAGCAATAGAACTCATAACCATATATTTGAAAGCTGCCTCAAGTTCCTCTGCTTCAACACCAAAGGCAACAAGAGCATAAGAGGCAATTGAAGCAATTTCCAGGAATACAAACAAATTAAAAAAGTCACCTGTTAAAACTACTCCGTTCATTCCCGCAATCATCAAGCAAAAAAGACTGTAGAATCTTGCTTTAGCAGTGAATCTTTTCATATAGCTTACAGAATATAAAGTGACAAAGAAGGCAATCCAGTTAATCACAACAAGCATCAGCAAAGAAAGCCCATCAACTACAAGATTAATTCCCTTGGGAGGGAACCATCTCCCCATGGTATAGACAAAAACTCCATTATCCTTTAAAAACACTATAAGAACAAGGGAAAAAATAGCAAGAAGGAGAGTAACCACATTAATTAAAACATCACTTACAACTTCCTTTGCTTTCCCAAGTAGAACCAAAACAAAGGCAGCTCCCAGAGGAATACCTATAAATAAAGGAATTATGTTCATCTATTTCCTCCCACGCTATCCCTTTAGTTTCCTGATTTCGGTAACATCGAAAGTGTGATATCTTTGATAAATCCTGATACACATAGCTACAATAAAAGCTAAAGTAGCAATGCTTATAACAATAGCCGTTAACACCATAGCTTGGGGAAGTGGATCGACAAATTTCGCCTCCTTTACACCCTCTGTAACTATAGGAGCAACTCCATCTTTCCTATAGCCAAGTGAAACCAAAAAGAAGTTAACAGCATACTCCATTATGACAATACCCATAACTATTTTCAGTAAATTCTTTTTTATTACGACACAGTAAAGACCAATAAGAAATATCACAAAAGATAGAAAAAATATCATTTTTTCGCTCCTTACCTCTTAGCCGAAATTCTAAAAACTACAAGAGTAAAAAATACAGCAAACACTCCTCCCATAACTTTAATGCCAATACCTATGTTGGCAAGAGGAATAATACCAGCAGAGATAATTTTCAAAGGGTAACCCTTTGACAAGAAATTCACAAAAAACCATCCACCAGCAGGTATCCCCAAAATGGCAAGACAGAGAAAAATAAGAGCTCCTGTACTTTCCAAAATAGAAGCCGTTGAAACTTTAAGTTTTTTCAAAGTAACTTCTTTACCAAAAGAAAGTATAAGGAGAATAAACCCGGATGCCATAATAACCCCTCCCGGGAATCCTCCTCCCGGGGTAAGATGCCCGTGAAGCACCATGTAAATCCCAAAAAGAATAATAGGAGGAACAACAAATTTAGATATTGTCTTAACTATATTTGTCATACCTTCTTTTCTTGCTCTATAAGGACTCATTTTTCCTTCCTTCCAATTTCTCTTAAAACTACTATTGCTCCTAAAATTGCCGTGAATAAAACTGTCGCCTCACCCAGGGTATCATAAGCTCTATAATCAAGGAGGACAGATGTCACAAGATTTGCTGCCCCTGTCTCTTCCAAACCCCTGCTTATATACTCACTTGAAACCTTCATTACAGGATAACCAAACTTGGGAAGATGAGTTAAAGCGGCAAAAGCGAAAATAGCAAAGACTATAATGAATATAAAAGTAGCTGTTGCAGCAAATGCCTCTCTTTTACCTTTTATCTCAAGGAGGTCTTTTTCCACACCTGCTGCTCTTATCAGGATAATCAGCGCAATAACTTCCACCACTACCTGAGTTATAGCACAATCAGGAGCCTGAAGGTAGAGGAAGGTGACACAAAGAGAAAGACCAACAACAGCAAGAGATATTACTGCTGATAAAAGGTATCTTGTATGAACGGCTACTATAGAGCCCGCAATCATAAGAAAAGCTAAAGCATAAATCTCCCACATAACATTAACCTCCAACTCCTGTTAAAAATATCAAAAGCAAGACAACAAGTCCCACAAGGTACCAGGCAAGATATGTATGAAGAATACCTGTGTGAGCAAGAGAAGAACCCTTTCCAACAATTAACACAACCCAGGATAAACCTTTCCAGATAAGGTCAACCAGTCTATCAAGAGCTAAGAGAAAAGTAGCAACTCCACGGGCAAAAGAAAGCATGCCTTTATAAATATCAAGGGCACCTTTTTCCGCCGCTCTGTAAAGTCTCCTTAAACCTGCAAAGTCTCTTAATGTGTCATAAAAATCTGCACCGGACACTCTCATTTCAGAAGATAAAGCTTCTCCTCCCACATAAATTTCTGACTCACGTGCGGGTTTAATCTTACCGGCAAAATAAATTATAACTCCTATAATTATTCCAACAATTACAAGTATGGTGGCAAGACCGGGTTGCCACCATCCAATCCAGCTCTCGGGAGAGGAAAGAGTAGGAACAGAGGGTAGAATAAAAAGTTTTAGAGGAATCTGATAGGCAAAAACGCCAAACACAACACAAAGCCCTGCTAAAATAATCATAGGTAACACCATAAGAGAAGAGGATTCTTGAATTTTCCCCTGTGAGATTTTTTCCTTAACTTCGTCACTTTCAAGACCAAGGAAAACTCCATGAACAAGCTTCATAAAACTTGCCAGAGTTAGAGCAGAACCAAACATAGCAGCTATAAGCCAGATAATCCACATACCGCCACCTGAAAACCTGCCAACCTCAACCACACCCTGGTACACCATCCACTTGGAGAAAAATCCATTAAAAGGGGGAACACCGGATATGGAAAAAGCAGCAATTAAAACAGCAATAAAGGTGAAAGGCATAAACCTGGCAAGCCCTCCAAGTCTTTCCACATCACACACCCCGACTTTTTTCTCAACAGAACCTCCTCCCAGAAAGAGGCAGGACTTATAAATAGCATTATTAACCATATGGAATATACCTCCCGCTATCCCAAGAGGAATTCCCGTGCCTATTCCAAGCACCATATAACCCACCTGAGATACAGTATGATAGGAAAGGAGTTTTCTCACATCATGCTGAACAAGAGCCATCATCACTGCTACTATAATTGTCAGGGAACCAATGAACATGAGAAGAATGGATAAAGAGGAATTGGGAATAAGTTTGAAGAAATCAAGACATACACGTGCCAAAAAGTAAATACCAAGAAGTTTATCCAAGGATGCGGGCAAAAATGCCATAACAGGTGTTGGAACCTTATCTGCTGCATCAGGAATCCAGGTATGAAAAGGTATGGCACCTGCTTTAGCAAGAGCCCCTGTTATAAGAAGAACAAATGAAGCCACTGCAAGACCTGAATTTACCGGAAGAGGCTGAAGATTTATCATACTTAAACTTCCGCTCAATTTATAAAAGAAAAGAGCTCCTAAAATAAGGGCAAAATCTCCCGAGCCTACCACAAAAAGTCCCTTGGTAGATAATTCTGAAGAACCAAAAGACAAAAAGGCATAAAGCAAAACTCCAAGCACTCCCCAGAAAAGCAAGAATACAAAAAGATTCGCAGCAAGAGCTGCTCCTGCCGCAGCAGAAGCTGTCAAAAGGAAGTAGCCGTAGTACTCCCTTGTTCTTACCTTTCCATCCATGAATTTTGCTGAATAAATGGAGATAAGTAAAGAGAAAAGAGAGATAAAAAGGAGTATAAAGGAGGAAAATTTGTAACTTTGCAAACTAAAATCTATACCTAAGAAGGAAAGCCAGGGATGTGTAAATAAAATCTTTCCCTGCGAAAATATTAAAATAGCAAGAACAAAAACTATAAAACCGGTCCCTATGCTAATTACCTCTTTTACCTTTTTTGCAGGAACAAGCAGGCAAATAATTCCTCCTATCAGAGGCAAAATTACCGGATAAAGCAGCACAGAAGAGTTCATTTTCTCTCCCTTTTTGTTTTAGTTTTATTTAGTTAACATTCCTGCTACAGCTGCCACAGGAAGCCCCAATACCTGGCCTATAAAAAACCCGATTGTAAGAGAAATTGCTCCTAGTAAAAC
>Ga0209834_10000325_pt1 | contig 29628 bp, 20 predicted proteins | sample Mar14236cmmetaG_FD_184134 | JGI IMG/M metagenome (GOLD analysis project Ga0209834, IMG submission 184134) | Marine hydrothermal vent microbial communities from Guaymas Basin, Gulf of California to study Microbial Dark Matter (Phase II) - Marker... ... | reverse complement strand
AAACTGCAGCCTGTCCTGGATGCGCTGAAGATTTTCCGCGAAGAAGGAGTGTGGCTGGAGATCACCAACCTGATCGTCCCGAACTGGACCGACGATTTCGACATGATCAAGAGGATGTGTGACTGGCTGTATGACAACGGCCTGTACAATTGCCCCCTGCATTTTTCACGCTTCTATCCTCAATACAAACTGACACAGTTACCGCCCACGCCGGTGTCCACGCTCGAGAAAGCCAGGGAAATCGCACTGGCTGCAGGTATGAAATTCGTATACATCGGCAATGTTCCCGGAGTCAACCATGAGAACACCTATTGTCCCAAATGCCATAAGCTCCTGATCGAGCGGAAAGGATACACCATTACCCAAAACCATATCAAAAACGGTAAATGTAGGTATTGCGGAGAACCGATACCGGGAGTATGGCAATAGAAACACGTGAAACCCGATGGTTGAAGGTTTCCCGAAGGGATCCCTGCAGGAGAAGGTTTTGAAAAATACCTGTCATTTGAGCTTCGAGTTTCTAACTTCAACATTTCTCTTTATTCTTCTCAATCCTGTCCGCATCAGGGGGGTGCCGGCAAAGAGGTCGTGAAATTCTTCTTCCGTCATCTTCTTCCAAACTTCCCGCGTAAGGGACAATCTTTTTTCGTCAGGCAGGAAATCCGGTATATGGTGAGGCCGGGCCTTGCGGTTCCAGGGGCAGACCTCCTGGCAGATATCGCAACCGAAGATCCAATCCCGGAAGTTAACAGGAGCGTCCTGCGGAAAGGTTTCTTTTTTATATTCAATGGTCCAGTAGGAAATGCAGCGGGTGGCATCTACCGTACGATTGGGCAGGATGGCTCCGGTAGGACAGGCATCCAGGCAGCGGGTACAGGTACCGCAGTAGTCTGCCGGTTCCGGATGATCATAAGCCAGTTCCAAATCCAGAATCAGTTCGCCGATAAAAAAATATGAACCTCCCTGCCGGGCAACCAGCATACTGTTTTTCCCGATCCAGCCCAGCCCGGCCCGTCGGGCCCAGGCTCGCTCCAGCACCGGTGCAGAATCCACAAAAAACCGTCCGTTTACAGAAGTTACCTTTTCACTAATCCGGGCCAACAACTGCTTCAGCTTTTTCCGGATCACCTTGTGATAATCCCGCCCGATGGCATAGCGCGAAATCTTCGGGATATCCTGTTTGTGATTATCATAGTATTTTCCCGGATAGTAATTCAACCGCACAACCACCACACTTTTGCTACCGGGAACCAAAAGCGTAGGATCAGTACGTTTATCCACGTTTCCTGCCATATAATCCATCTCACCGTTGTAGCCACGCGCGAGCCAGTCCAGCAGACGGTATTTCTCCTCTTTCAGCGGTTCGGCCCGCACGATACCACAGGCATCGAAACCCAGGGCACCGGCCTGCTCTTTGATCTGTCGGGATAGCTCTTTACGGGAAAACATAGAGACAAGATAATAGAAAAAAAGCAAAAGTAAAAAATAAGATAATCTTCTGTTTTTTCTGCGTTAGTCCGGGAAATCAGCGAGAAAAAATATCATTTGCCTACGTAGGCGCCTACGTAGATGTTCTCTTGCGGACAAAGCTGAATCATGGGGATTATTGTTTCCTATAAAGCAGTTTTTCTCTAAGCTGTTAGCTATACGTTGCGAAACTACTTCCTGCCTTCCCTTGTCATCCACCTTAGCTTCAGGGGTGAAGATGGATGCCTTTTGTTTGATTCCTCTTAAGGTAAATTATAACATTCCCAGCATCAGCAAGGCTTCTTCCGACATCATGCTTTTGTCCCAGGGAGGATCGAAAGTAAGGATCAGATCCAGATCTTTTACCCCGGGGACGGCCCGGATACGCTGGTTCACCTCATTCAGGATCTGGTCGGCAATGGGACAGTTGGGAGCTGTCAGGGTCATTTTCAGCAACACCGAGCCATCCTCCTTGACATCAATCTCATAGATCAAACCAAGATCATAGATATTGACAGCCGGAATTTCCGGATCGTAAATATTCTTCAGTTCCAGTACAATCTTTTTTTCCAGTTCAAAAGTGTCCACCGTGCCTGCGTTATGCTCTGTATTGACTTTCTTTTCTTTTTCTTCCATGGTTAGTCCTTTTTTTCAGATTGTTGTTTGGTATAATATGCGAGTGCATACATACGTATCTGATGGATCATTGAAAGCAAGCCATTGGCCCGTGTGGGGGAAAGGTTTTCCTTCAGGCCGACTTTATCAATGAATGTCAGTTCTGCATCCTTGATCTCTTCCGGTGTATGGCCTGAAAAGACGCGTATAAGCAATGCAACAATTCCTTTGGTGATGATTGCATCACTATCCGCCGTGATGATCATTTTTCCTTCCTGATCCAGTTCGGCATGGATCCAGACCCGGGAACTACATCCGTCGATCAGATACTGCTCGGTTCGGTATTGGGGTTTTATCGGTGGCAACTCCTTCCCCAGTTCGATCAGGTAATTGTATTTGTCCATCCAGTCGTCATAAGCGCTAAATTCTTCTACGATCTCATCCTGAATTTCCTGTATGCTCATTTTCTATATTTTTTTTAACCTAACATTTCAACCACTTTCATCAATCCGTTGTGTAAAACGTCAATTTCTTCTTTGGTATTATAAAATGCAAACGAAGCCCTGACTGTTCCGGTGATCCCGTAACTTTCGACCAGGGGTTCGGCACAATGGTGTCCGGTACGAACAGCAATACCCAGTTTATCAAGGATCATGCCGGTATCGTAATGGTGTATGTCTCCGATCAAAAAAGAGATAACACTGATCTTATGTGCCGAGTTTCCATAGATCTGCAATCCCGGGATCTCCTTCAGCCGGGCTGTGGCATAATCCAACAGTTCTTTTTCCCAGGCAACGGCATCATCTAACCCTGTTTTCTGAAGGTATTCTATGGCTTTTCCCAACCCAATGGCTCCGATATAATTCATGGTTCCCGCCTCAAATTTCAGCGGCAGGTCTTCGTATATGGTTTTCTCGAACCTCACTTTTTTGATCATATCACCTCCCCCTTGGTAAGGAGGCATCTCATTCAACCATTTTTCCTTGCCATATAATACACCAACACCTGTCGGCCCGTAGATCTTATGACCCGAAAAAACATAAAAATCACAGTCCATATCCTGAACATCTGTTTTTCCGTGTTGTATTCCCTGGGCTCCGTCCACCAACACCGGCACATCATGAGCGTGAGCTATTTCCACAATTTCCTTTACCGGGTTGATTGTCCCCAGCACATTGGATACCTGTGTCACCGCCAAAAGGCGTGTCTTGTCTGAAATCAAATCCTCCAGCTTATCCAGCATCAGGTCCCCGGTTTCATCCACCGGTAACACTTTCAGGCGGGCCTCTTTTCGTTCGCATAGCATCTGCCATGGCACTATGTTGGCATGATGTTCCATCCCGGATACGATGATCTCATCGCCGGCATGGACATACTTTTCCCCGAAAGAAAAAGCCACTGCATTAATTGAACTGGTGGTACCATGTGTAAAGATGATCTCATGAGTGTGGGCAGCATGAATATATTTCCGGACGGTATCCCTTGCTGACTCGTAATTTTCCGTGGTCAGGGTACTCAGATGATGTACCCCCCGGTGAACATTTCCGTTCTCACGGTTATACAGTCTGTCAATCGTTTCCAGGACGACCCGGGGTTTCTGGGTGGTTGCCCCATTGTCCAGATAAACAAGTGGTTTTCCATACACTTGTTGGTCCAGAATAGGGAAATCTTCTCTGATCTTGTTAACATTCAGCATTGTTGCCGGTTTTATTTACTTATTTACTTATTATAATCGACAAGACAGGTATGGCAACGTGGCAGTTCTCCGCGCAATCTCTTATCTACCAATTCATGGATACGGTCCTGCAACGGATCGATTTTTATCTCACGGATCACTTCATGGGCAAAGGCATACATCAGCAGCATCCGGGCTTCATACTCATGGATTCCACGTGAACGGAGATAGAACAGTGCTTCTTCATCCAACTGACCGACGGTAGCCCCGTGAGTACATTTCACATCATCGGCATAGATCTCCAGTTGCGGCTTGGTTTTCATCTTCGCATGATCGGTAAGCAGTATATTCTTATTCACCTGAAAGGCTTCTGTTTTCTGGGCATAAGGACGAACCAGTATTTTCCCGTCAAAAGCACCGGTAGCTTCATCGTCGAGCACTCCCTTGTACAGTTGATTGCTGAAACAATGAGGTGCTGCATGATCGATAAAAACCGAATTATCCACGTGCTGCTGCCGGTCTATAAGGAAAAGACCGTAAGCCTGGTTCTCGGCTCCTTCTCCCTGCAGACTTACATGCAGGTTGTTACGGATCAATCCTCCGTGCAGGGAAATGGTGTTGGTACGAACACGGCTGTTACGCTCCTGCCGGATAAACAGACTCGAGAGGTCAGTCATGCTGTTATGTTCATTCTGCAGCTTGGTGATTTCCATCGCACTGTTTTCTCCAACAAATACTTCCATCAGACCATGTGAGATAAACTTTTGTTCCGAGAGAGCATGATCACAGATCAGTAAAGCAGCTTGTGCATTCTTTCCCAGAATAACCAGACTGCGATGCTGGGTCATAATATCTTCGTCATCTTTCAAGAGGTTGACCAGTTGCACGGGTTTATCCATCACCATGCCATCAGGAACATACATAAAAAAGCCATCTGTAGCCATAGCTCTGTTCAGAGCCACCAATCCGTCATTCACTGTATTGCTGAGTTTATCCAGATAAGCCTCAGCTAACTGAGGCACCTGTTTCAGAGCCTGCCGCAGTCCGCCCACCAGGACTCCGCCGGGTAATTCCACGAGGGTCTCCTGTTCCTCGAAGAAAAAACCGTTCAGCACCGTGAACGCCAGGGTGTCCAGGGTAGGGATATCACACCGGAAAATTTCCTCCACCTTGAAGGTGCGGCGGTGGGGATGCAGCAAGGGAACAAACGGCCTGTCCAGTATTTTACCGACATCCGTATATCTGTATCTCTCATTCTTCCCTGCCGGGATTCCCAACCGTTTAAAATCCTTCAGAGCCGTAGCACGTACCCGGTCCAGAACCGGATGTATATTCTCGCCGGTTCCGTCGTCAAACCTTTCCAGTATCCGTGTATCCGGATGTTTCGGTAATTTCTCTTCTACAACAATCATAGCGAACCGTTCAAACTGTTTTCATACTCCTCTTTCAGCCAGTCATATCCTTTTTCTTCCAGGTCGAAAGCCAGCTCCTTGTCGCCTGATTTTATGATCTTTCCTTTGTACAGGACATGTACATAATCCGGAACGATATAGTTCAGCAGCCGCTGGTAATGAGTAATCACAATGGTAGCATTGTCCGGTTTTTTCAGAGCATTGACTCCGTTGGCTACCGTACGCAAGGCATCAATATCCAGACCCGAGTCGGTCTCGTCGAGAATGGCCAGTTTAGGTTCCAGTATGGCCATTTGGAAAATTTCGTTTTTCTTTTTCTCGCCGCCGGAAAACCCTTCATTGACCGAACGGTTGGTCAGTGCCGAATCAATGCCTAAGAGTTTTTTCTTTTCACGCATCAGTTTTAGAAAATTTGTAGGAGACATAGGCCCTTTTCCTTTGTATTTCCTTTGCTCGTTCACTGCTTCCCGGAGGAAGTTGACCATGCTCACCCCCGGTATCTCCACCGGATATTGAAAACTCAGAAAAATTCCTTTCAAAGCTCTTTCTTCCGGAGATAACACTGTCAGATCTTCTCCAAAATACAGAATCTGTCCCTGGGTGATACTCACATAATCCCTTCCCACAATGGCAGAGGCCAACGTGCTTTTACCGGATCCGTTCGGTCCCATAATGGCGTGCACCTCTCCGGGATGCACCTCGAAGTTAATTCCCTTCAGGATATTTTTTCCATCGATCTCCGCGTGTAAATCTTTTATTGTCAACATACAACTCTGTTTTTTTTCTTTTTTATAATAAGACAAAAGCAGTTTCTTGTCTTCCCTTTTTCAGACCAGGTTGTGATCTGTTTCTGTATTTAATATTATTCTTTCTTCCACATTGCTTCTGCTTTGCTTTTTTTACCCCACACTTCCTTCCAGACTTATCTGTAACAATTTCCGGGCTTCTACGGCAAACTCCATCGGCAGCTGGTTCATCACCTCGCGGGCATAGCCGTTAACGATCATTCCGATGGCATCTTCAGTGGAAATGCCTCTTTGGTTACAGTAGAAGATCTGATCTTCTCCGATCTTGGAGGTAGTGGCTTCATGTTCCACTACCGCCGATTTATTATCCACTTCCAGGTAAGGGAAAGTATGTGCTCCGCACTGGTCGCCGATCAGCAGGGAATCACACTGGGAATAATTCCGTGCATTATCCGCTTTTTTCATCACTTTCACCAATCCCCGGTAACTGTTATTGCTGTTTCCGGCGGAGATTCCTTTGGAGACGATGGTACTCCTGGTATTTTTCCCGATATGGATCATCTTGGTTCCCGTGTCGGCCTGCTGATAGTTATTGGTTAACGCCACCGAGTAAAACTCAGCAATGGCGTTATCTCCTTTCAGGATAGTACTGGGATATTTCCAGGTAATGGCCGATCCGGTCTCCACCTGTGTCCATGAAAGTTTTGAATTGTTGCCTTTGCAAATGCCTCTTTTGGTCACAAAATTATAGATGCCGCCCTTCCCTTCCTTGTTGCCGGGATACCAGTTTTGCACAGTGGAATATTTCACCTCTGCATCATCCATCACGATAATCTCCACGATGGCTGCATGCAACTGATTCTTATCCCGCATAGGAGCCGTACATCCTTCCAGGTAGCTTACATAGCTGTCTTCTTCCGCCACAATCAAAGTCCGTTCAAACTGACCGGTATCGGCCAGATTGATTCTGAAATAAGTGGATAGTTCCATAGGACAACGAACTCCTTTCGGGATATAGGCAAAAGATCCGTCTCCGAAAACAGCCGAGTTAAGGGCCGCAAAATAATTATCGCTACAGGGAACCACGCTCCCCAGGTATTTTTTTACCAGGTCGGGATAATCCCGGATGGCGTCACTCATCGAACAGAAAATGATCCCTAATTCGGCCAGGGTCTCCTGAAAAGTGGTTTTTACCGACTGGCTGTCGATTACGGCATCTACGGCCACTCCCGACAGTCTTTCCTGCTCTTCCAAAGGGATACCCAACTTATTAAAAGTATCTATCAGCTCCGGATCCACTTCGCCCAGACTTGCCGGACCTTCTTTCTTTTTCGGGACCGCATAGTAAATAATATCCTGATAATCTATCTCAGGAATCCGCAGGTGAGCCCATTGCGGCATTACCATTTTCTGCCATTGGCGATAGGCTTTCAGCCGGAAATCGAGCATCCATTCGGGTTCCTGTTTTAATTTCCATATCTGCCGGATTACCTCTTCATTTAACCCTTTCGGCAAGGAATCCATCTCTATGTCGGAAACAAAACCATATTTGTATTCGTTTTCCGTTACATTCTTCAATATTATTTTATCCTGATCTTTTTCCATATCTTTGCCACGGAAGATGTTCTAAAACAGCTTATTCGTATTTAATCTAATTAAGACTGCAAATATAGGGAATATTTTACGATAAATATAATATGCCATGCAATCGACATCCAATAAAAGTACGGATATCTCGGAATTTGGCGAATTCGGGCTGATTGCCCGTTTGACCGAAGGTTTCAGGATAAGCAACACCGAAACAAAAAAGGGCATAGGGGATGATGCGGCGGTTATTTCGCCCCGTAACCGACAGATGGTTGTTACCACGGACCTCCTGTTGGAAGGGGTCCATTTCAATCTGATGTACACCCCTTTGAAACACCTTGGTTACAAAGCCGTTGTGGTAAACCTGTCGGATGTGTACGCGATGAATGCCGAGCCCCGTCAGGTCACGGTCTCTATCGGGGTCTCCGAAAAATTTAAGGTGGAACATCTCGAGTCGTTGTACGAGGGTATCAAACTGGCCTGTGAACATTATGGCGTTGATCTTGTAGGTGGGGATACATCTGCCTCCTATACCGGTATGGTGATCAGTGTCACTGCCATCGGCAGGGCAGCCCGGGAAGAACTGGTGTACCGCAATGGCGCCAGCGAGCATGATGTGATCTGTGTGTCGGGAGACCTGGGGGGGGCTTACATGGGTTTGCAGATACTCAAACGGGAAAACAAACTGTTTCAGGAAAATGCCGGTTTTCAACCCGATCTGGCCCGTTATGAATATATTGTAGGCCGGCAATTAAAACCCGAAGCACGACGGGATATAATACAGCTTCTCAAGGAAAAGAGGATCCGACCCACCTCCATGATAGATGTTTCCGACGGTCTTTCTTCCGATCTTCTGCATCTGTGCCACAATTCAGACACCGGTTGCCGTATCTACCAGGACAAAATCCCGATAGATCAGGAGACCGCCTCTGCCGCCGAAGAGATGCAGATAGAACCGCTTGTTACAGCTCTGAATGGCGGAGAAGATTATGAACTGCTTTTTACAGTCTCAACCAAGGATATGGACAAGCTCACAGGTGTTTCGCAGATCAGGCCCATCGGTTTTATGACCCGTAAAACAGAAGGCCGGCGCATGGTTACCAATGCCGGCGCCGAAGTAGATCTGCAGGCCCAGGGATGGAACGCTTTCGGAAAGATAAATGGCAAAGGTTAAAAAAATAAACCGATTATACTCCGCTTCGTATGATTCCCCGCTTTGAGTTACGGATGAAACCGAGGATCTCGTCCCTTTCCGCAGAGGGCTCATATTCTTTTTCTATGGATTCAAGCGCCTGGGATACGGTTAATCCTTTCAGATAGATGGTACGGTAAATATCAAGGATTTCATTGATTTTTTCGACAGGAAAACCGCGCCGGCGGAGGCCTACAGAATTAATCCCCATATAACTGAGCGGATCGCGGTCGGCTTTGATGAAAGGGGGTACATCTTTTCTCACCTTGGCTCCGCCACCCACCATCACATGGGCACCGATGTGGACAAACTGATGTACCAGGGTTCCTCCGGCCAGAATAGCCCAGTCGTGCACTTTCACCTCTCCGGCCAGGGAAGCATTGTTCACCAGGATACAATGGCTTCCTACCTCACAGTCATGGGCAATATGCACGTAGGCCATCAGCAAGGTGTAGTTGCCCACAACGGTTTTCCAGGTTGCCTTGGTGCCACGGTTTATTGTAACAAACTCGCGTACGGTTGTATTATCTCCTATCTCCACCGTAGTGTTTTCGCCCTCAAACTTCAGATCCTGAGGAATAGCTCCAATCACGGCTCCCGGAAAAATACGACAGTTTTTCCCGATACGTGTCCCTTCCATGATGGTCACATTGGGTCCGATCCAGGTACCTTCCCCTATTTGAACATTATCGGCGACTGAACTGAAAGGCCCAATGGAAACATTCTTCCCAATAACAGCATTGGGGTGAATATCCGAAAGCTTATTTTTCATCTCCGTATTTTTTATATATCTGAGCCGTAAGCTCTCCTTCTGCCACCAGCTTATTTCCCACAAAAGCCTGGGCAAAAACGGTGATAATGCCATGTCGAATAGGTCCGGCCATAACTACTTTTGCAATAAGCGTATCGCCCGGTACTACCTTGTGTTTAAATTTTACCTTATCAATTTTTAAAAACAAAGTTCCATAATTTTCAGGATGCGGGACGGTATTCAATACCAGCATGCCACCCACCTGTGCCATAAACTCGATTTGCAATACTCCAGGCATTACCGGCTCATCCGGAAAATGACCTTGAAAAAACAGCTCATTATAGGTAAGATTTTTTAAGCCGATCACAGTCTCTTCATCAAGGTGAATAATTTTGTCCACCAACAAAAACGGATAACGGTGAGGGAATCTCTTACGAATCTCGAGAACATCAAGCACCGGTGGCACATTCGGGTCATACACCGGGATATCCTTTTGAGCCTTGGCTTTTTTGATAGCCTGGCGGATAATCCTGGCAAATTCAGTATTGGCTTTATGACCGGGACGGGTAGCCACGATTTTTCCTTTAATGGGCTGTCCTACCAGAGCTATATCCCCCATCAGGTCGAGAAGTTTGTGGCGGGCCGGTTCGTTGGGGAAATGTAATTCTACATTGCTTAATACTCCCTCAGAATTAGCTTTGATATGCGGTTTGTTAAACAAATCGGCGATCCTGTCGATCTCTTTCTGGTCCACTTTCCTATCCAGGATTACGATAGCATTGTCCAAGTCTCCGCCCTTGATCTTGTTTTGTTTTTTCAGACCTTCCAACTCATGAAAAAACACAAAGGTGCGGGATAGGGCAATCTCGGTTTCAAACTCTTTCCGGTTGTTTAATATGGCATACTGGTTTCCCAGTACTTTCGAGTTGTAGTCGATCAATACATTAATACTAAGATGATCATCCGGATAGATCATCAAGTCAACGCCACGCTCTTCGTCAGAATAGGAGATTTTTTCTTTGACCTCAAAATAATTCCTGGGTTCATTCAGATCAACGATACCTGCTTTTTTTATGGCTTCCACATATTTGATTGAACTACCGTCCATGATCGGAGCCTCGGGACCGTTTATTTCAATCAGGGCATTATCCACCTGCATCCCGTTAAGGGCAGCCAATACGTGCTCTATTGTTGCCACCCTGGTTCCGTTTTGCTCAAGGGTCGTCCCCCGTACCGTTTCCACAACATGTTCTGCCAGTGCTTTGATTGTGGGTTTTTCAGTCAGATCGGTACGGACAAATACGTATCCATGATCGGCAGGTGCAGGTTTAAAGGTCAATGTAACGTCAATACCGGAATGTAAACCTTTTCCTGAAAGGGAAACTGCTTCTTTTAAAGTAGTTTGTTTCTCACTCATAAATATTGTGCTGTTTTTCTAAAAACGAGTGCAAGATACAAAAATTCGACAAATCGAAAATTAAACAACTGACTCGCCATTTTCCGGTATCAGAATTAATCTTCCTCCGTTAATTTCTTTAGTTTTTTCTCGAGTTCATTGATTCTTTTGTATAAATCCGGGAGGCGTTTCAGGTATATAACAGATCTCTGGAACTGAATCTTTGGCATAGCCGGTATACCCTCGAGGATCATGTTTTCTTCCTTCACCGTGGAAGGAATGCCTGTTTTAGCAGCAATCTTAACCCCATCAGCCACCTGTAAATGGCCGCTGATACCTACTTGCCCCCCGAACATACAGTTCTTTCCTACTTTTGTTGACCCGGCAATGCCTGTCTGAGCAGCGATTACGGTATTATCTCCTAATACCACATTATGACCTATCTGGATCAGATTGTCCAGTTTTACTCCTTTCTTGATCAGGGTGTGTCCCATGGTAGCCCGGTCGATGGTTGTGTTGGACCCTACCTCTACATTATCTTCCAGTTCTACAATACCGATCTGAGGGATTTTTTCATATTTGCTGCCGGCAGGAGCAAAACCAAATCCGTCGGATCCTATTACACAGCCGGCATGCAAGATACAGTTTTTCCCGATAATGGTATTCTGGTAAATCCGGGAGCCTGCATAAATGATGGTTCCATCACCGATCTTTACATTTTCTCCGACATAAACATGGGGGTAGATGCGTACCTTATTCCCGATTTTCACATTTTGACCCACATAAGCAAAGGGTCCGATATAGATATCATTGCCTGTCTGCACATTTTCTTCCAGAAAAGCCAGCGAATGTATCCCAACGGGTTTCGGTTTGTTTTGTTCAACAAGGGTAAGCAGCGTGGCCAGGGATTCATAAGGATCATCTACCCGTATCAAGGCCGGCTGCACCGGTTTTTCAGGCTTAAAATTCTTGTTTACAAGAATAGCAGAAGCTTCTGTCGTATACACATATTTTGTATAGACCGGATTAGACAGAAAGGTGAGTTCGCCCGGCCGGGCTTCTTCTATTTTACCAAAGCCTGTCAAAACCCTGTTCCCGTCTCCTTCCACTTCACCTTTCAGGTATTCCGCAATCATCTGAACTGTATATTTCATTTTATGCTTGATTATGATTGTTAGTACTTATCAGTATATTCTTTAGGGTAACATATAATATGTTTTTTCTCTATCTTTGAAATAATATTTTGATCCATGATCTCCGAAACTTTGGTGATATCTTGTATGGAGCCATCTTTTTTCAGTATTTTTATCTGTTGGTCTTTTGGAGAATAGGCATAATTGCTGATCATATCGGTAAAAACAAAAAATGCCGTTTCGGTTTCACTGAACCCATAGTCTTTCATCATTTTTCTCCGGATCGCATTTACCTTTTCTGTTTCAAAAGGATGGTTCTGTATTTCCACATGGAAGAGTTTTCTATTGATAAGCCGGTTGCATAGGATGGAAAGAACCGGATCGGGAAAATCAGACCATACTTTGGCGGATGTGATAATATCATTGTCATCAAGCAATGAAAAATGGTACAGTAATTCTTTTCTTTCCCCGGCAGTAAGGTCTTTCACATTTTTCTCAGGGTACAGATCATAAAGAAAGTAGTGCAACGCCGGGGTGGTAAACAGTTTTTCTCCTTCTCCTGCCAGCTGGTGAGCCCGGGCCAGAATCTTTAACAATAGCTGTTCGGCCGAAACCACGGTTTTATGAAAATAAACCTGCCAGTACATAAGTCGTCTGGCCAGTACAAATTTTTCGACGGAATAGATTCCTTTTTCTTCTACAACCAGTTCATCCTCCTGCACATTCAGCATCTTGATAATCCGCTCCAACCCTATAATTCCTTCCGATACGCCTGTAAAATAACTGTCCCGTTGCAGATAATCCATTCTGTCCATATCCAATTGCCCGGAAATCAGCTGGTTAAAGAATTTTCTATGATATTTTCCCCGAAAAATCTGCAGGGCATTTTCCAACTGTCCGTCAAATTCGTGGTTTAGTTGTTGCATAAACAACAGTGACAGTTGCTCATGTGAGAGTCTTTTGATAACAGTTTCTTCAAGAGCATGGGAAAACGGACCGTGACCAATATCATGTAACAAAATAGCAATGGATGCAGACAAAGCTTCTTCGCCGGAAATCGGGATTTCTTTCCCTTGCAAGGATTGTATGGCCTGCCCCATAAGATAGGAAGCTCCCAGACTATGCTGGAACCTTGTATGATTGGCTCCGGGATAAACCAGATAGGTTAACCCGAGCTGACGTATCCTCCGCAGACGTTGTACCCATGGATGTTCAAGCAGGTCAAACAACAATGGTGAAGTTATCGGTATAAAGCCGAATACCGGATCGTTAATGATTTTTCTTTTTCCTTTATCCATGTTGTTAAACCGGTTTTTCCAGCAGCAAAGATAATGTCTGTCAACAATCTTATCCGGTGCAAAATAGAATTTTTTTCTTTATTTAATGACAGAAAATGAATTATTTGTTTATTCCAGGGAAAAAGTTTATATTTGCAACCGAAATGAGGAGAATACTGGCAGGGGACATTGTCCCCTGTTTTATTAGGATAAAATGATCAGAAAAGACGACATTGGGAAACTTATCAGTGAATATCCGGGAGGTGAAGATTTTTTTATTGTGGACATCCGGGTTTCCCCCTCCAATAGGATATCTGTTTTTGTTGATCGGATGGAGGGCATTTCTATTGACGAGTGTGCAAAAATCTCACGGTTCATCGAAAACCATCTCGACAGGGGAAAAGAAGATTTTGAACTTATCGTTTCCTCACCCGGTCTGGATGCCCCTTTTACGGTACCGGCACAATACTTCAAAAACATTGGAAAGAGGATAAGGATTCAATTAAAGAATGGTGAGACGCACCAGGGAAAACTGATCGCTGTGAAAAATGATGAAATTACTTTGGAGGAACAGGAAAAAAAGAAACCTGCTTTACGGCAGACAAGAAAGAAAAAAGATAAGAATATCAATATAAAAACAGTTGTATATCCTCTGGCGGAGATCAAAACAGCCAGATTAAGTATTGAAATAAAGTAAGATTATGGCAACAAAGAAAAACATGGATGGCATGAATTTGTCCGATACCTTTTCAGAATTCAAGGAATTGAAGAACATTGACCGCGCTACTATGATGAGTGTGCTTGAAGATGTATTCAGGAGTATGTTAAAGAAAAAATATGATACGGACGAGAACTTCGACATTATCATTAACATTGATAAAGGAGACTTTGAGATTTGGAGGAACCGAGAGGTAGTGGAAGATGACCGGTTTGAAGATCCGGCCCGTCAGATTCCTCTTTCCGAAGCCAAGAAAATTGATGAAGACTATGAAGTGGGAGAAGAGGTGACCGACGAGGTAAAACTGGTTGATTTTGGTCGCAGGGCCATTCTCTCCCTCCGACAAAATCTTACTGCACGCATTCTCGAACTTGAGAAAAACAATGTTTTCAACAAATACAAAGACCGTGTTGGTGATATTGTAATCGGTGAAGTTTACCAGATTTGGAAAAGAGAGACGCTTGTTCTCGATGACGAAGGAAATGAGCTGATTCTGCCCAAAAGCGAACAGATCCCTTCCGATTTTTTCAGGAAAGGCGACTCAATACGTGCCGTTGTCATCAAAGTGGAGATGCGCAACAACAATCCACTGATCATTCTCTCAAGAACTTCACCCGTATTTCTGGAACGTTTATTCGAGTTGGAGGTCCCCGAGATATTTGACGGATTGATTACCATTAAAAAAATCGTACGTATTCCGGGAGAAAGAGCCAAAGTAGCTGTTGAATCCTATGATGAACGTATCGATCCGGTAGGCGCCTGTGTCGGGATGAAAGGATCCCGGATACATGGGATTGTCAGGGAGCTGAAAAATGAAAATATTGATGTCATCAATTACACCACTAATACACAGTTATTCATACAACGGGCTCTTAGTCCTGCCAAGATCAGCTCCATCAAGCTGAATGAAGAAGATAAAAAAGCTGAGGTGTATCTTAAACCAAGCGAAGTATCTCTGGCTATTGGAAAAGGCGGATTGAATATCCGGCTGGCCAGCCAGCTTACAGGTTATGAGATCGAAGTTTACCGTGAAACAGACGAAGAAGAAGAGGACGTTAGTCTGGAAGAATTTGCTGACGAAATCGAACCCTGGATCCTCGATGAACTGAAAGCCATCGGTTGTGATACCGCAAAGAGCGTACTTGAATTATCGGATGAAGAGCTGATTAAAAGAACCGACCTGGAAGAGGAGACGATTAAGGAAGTGAAGAAAATATTAAAAGAAGAATTTGAATAAAAAGGACATAATTGTTTTATGTTTATAGATAACTTCTATTTTTGTACATTGATTAATATGGGCTGATCGTTTATGGGAGAAGAAAAAAAAATAAGATTAAGCAAAGCTGCCAGAGAATTTAATGTAGGAATTTCTACGATTATCGAATTCCTGCATAAAAAAGGGTATGATCTGGAACTGAATCCTAATTCCAAGATATCCAATGAGATATATATGATACTGGCCAACGAATACAGCTCTGAAGCCCGGGTCAAGAAAGAGTCTGAAAAAGTAAAGCTTTACACAAGAGAGCCGAAGAAATCATCCATATCCATAAATGATGTTATAACAGAAGAAAGTGTCGAAGAGGAGAGTGAAGAAGAGGAACTGCTCATCCAGGATCATAGCGCAGAAAAAGAAGATACTTTTAAGTCTTCCGCTGAAGCCGAAGCAAAGAAAGAACCTTCTGCCAAACTAAAGATTGTTGGGAAAATTGACTTGGAGGTAAAGAAAAAGAGTAAATCTTTGGTCAAAGAAGAAGCTCCGGAAAAAGAAGAAAAGAAAAAGCCAACGGCTGAAAAGAAAAAAGAAGAAGTTAAAGCGTCAGAAAAAGCCGAAAAAGAAAAAACTCCTGAGATTTCTGCTTCAAAAAGAACAAAAAAAGAACAACCTCCGGATGTATCTGTTTCTGAAGAAGAGAAACCAAAGGAGACTGTTGCAGAAATTCCTGAATCTGTCGAAGAAAAAAGTCCGGTGGAAGACAACAATTTTTACAAATCCGACGTAGAACAACTTACAGGGCCAACGGTGGTTGGGAAGATTGATCTTCCTGTGGAGGAGCCCAAAAAGAAACCGGTTGCTTCGTCCAAAGCTCCGGTTCCAGGTAACAGGAAAAAGCGGAAACGGATACGCAAAGACAAGGAAAAAGTAAATCTTTCCGATAATAAAGTCAAAAAAGAGGATAAAAAAGGCGGGAGAAAATCCCGTTATCCCCAACACGAGGTTAATGAAGAAGATATTCAGAAACAGATTAAAGAAACCCTGGCCCGTTTGACATCCAGAACAAAATCAAAAGCTTCCAAATACCGTCGTGAAAAGCGTGCAGCCATCAGCCACAAGCAGCAGGAAGAGATCAAAAAGCTTGAAGAAGAAAAGAAAGTTTTAAAGGTTACTGAATTTGTTTCGGTAAACGAAATGGCCAATATGATGAATGTCCCTGTTACGGATGTTATTTCCACCTGTATGAACCTGGGACTTATCGTTTCCATCAACCAGCGGCTGGATGCAGAAACCATGTCACTGGTGGCAGATGAGTTTGGCTATGATGTGGAATTTGTCAGTGCCGATATTATTGATACAGTAAAAGAAATCGAAGACCAGGAGGAAGATCTGCAACCAAGGCCGCCGATTGTCACAGTCATGGGCCATGTAGACCATGGGAAAACAAAATTGCTGGACTATATACGGAATACGAATGTGGTGGCCGGTGAAGCTGGTGGTATCACCCAGCATATCGGAGCCTATGCCGTAACATTGAAAGATGACCAGAAGATTACTTTCCTAGACACACCGGGTCATGAAGCCTTCACGGCGATGCGTGCCCGAGGTGCTCAGATTACCGACATTGCGGTAATTGTCATTGCTGCTGACGACGGAATCATGCCCCAAACCGTAGAAGCTATCAACCATGCCCAAGCTGCCGGGGTGCCTATTATTTTCGCCATTAATAAGATAGACAAGCCGGATGCTAATCCTGACAAGATCAAGGAGGAACTGGCAAATATGAACCTGTTGGTGGAAGACTGGGGTGGAAAGTACCAAAGTCAGGAGATTTCCGCCAAACAGGGTCTCAATGTTGACATGTTGTTGGAAAAAATATTACTGGAGGCCGAGATGCTGGAGCTGAAAGCCAACCCTAACAAATCTGCTTCCGGAACGATCATTGAATCCTCCCTCGATAGGGGGAGAGGATATGTGGCTACAGTTCTGGTCAAGGAAGGGACCCTGAAAGTCGGAGATGTCGTTTTGGCAGGTAGCTATTATGGCCATGTGAAAGCGTTGTTCAATGAGCGGGGAAAGAAAATAAAAGAAGCCGTCCCCTCTATGCCGGCATTGATCCTGGGATTGAACGGCGCTCCCCAGGCTGGTGACAAGTTCATTGTCATGGAAAGCGATAAGGAAGCCAAGGAGATCGCATTGAAACGAAGCCAACTGCAAAGGGAACAGGGATTAAGAGCTCAGAAACATATTACGCTGGATGAAATCGGGCGCAGGATTGCTATTGGTAATTTCCAGGAACTGAATATTGTCATTAAAGGTGATGTGGACGGATCCGTGGAGGTACTCTCGGATGCCCTGACAAAATTATCCACCGAAGAGATACAGGTTAATATCATTCATAAAGCGGTGGGGCAGATCACCGAATCTGACATACTGCTGGCTGCTGCTTCCAATGCAATCGTGATCGGCTTTCAGGTAAGACCTTCTGTCAATGCCAGAAAACTGGCTGAAAAGGAAGAAATTGACATCCGCCTCTATTCTATTATTTACGATGCTATCGAGGAATTAAAAGCAGCTATGGAAGGTATGCTGATGCCGGAAATAAAAGAAGAAATCACCGGAACACTGGAGGTAAAGGATCTCTTTAAAATAACCAAAGTTGGTACTATTGCCGGATGTATTGTCACCGAAGGAAAGATCTTCCGTAAATCCAAAGTGCGTGTGATCCGAGACGGTATCGTCATATATACCGGCGAACTGGAATCTTTGAAGCGCTTCAAGGAAGATGTAAAAGAAGTTGTAAGTGGTCAGGAGTGTGGATTGAACATCAAAAACTTTAATGACATCAAAGTGGGAGATATCATTGAAGCGTTTAAAGAAACAGAAGTGAAAAAGACATTATAGGACTTTCCCTCAGAGAAAAAAGGCCTGCTTTTGCAGGCCTTTTTTCTCTGATCAGTTTATTTTCAGGAATTGATCATTTTCTGATATGCTGCGGCATCCATCAAATCATCCAGTTCGGTCGGATTTGATATTTTCACCTTGATCATCCATCCTTGGCCATAAGGATCTTTGTTGATAATTTCAGGTGTATCTGTCAGGGCAGGATTGGATTCCAGTATTTCACCGGAAACAGGCAAAAACACATCGGAAACAGTTTTTACGGCCTCTACCGTCCCGAAAGTTTCTCCTTTGTTGAGAGTTTCACCGACTGTCTCGATTTCGACAAATACGATATCCCCCAATTCACTCTGCGCATAATCAGTAATGCCGACCCACGCCATATCTTCTTCTACACGGATCCATTCGTGATCTTTTGTATACTTCAGATTATCAGGTATGTTCATGTTTAAATGGTTTGAATGTTATTATATTGGACGCTCAAAAATAGAATATTTTTTACAGAAAAAAAATGACCAATTGATACTAAACCGGAAAATAATTTCAAGTTTTTCGTTTTTATTGTACCAGCGTAAACCTGAGGCTGATCCCGAAATTGGTATTGGCGGTTTTGAAAGTAAGGGCTACAAAAGGATCATTAACAATTCTGTCAAAGAAGAGCCTCAGGTTGAATTTGTCGCTTAACATATAGTCGGCAGAGAGCTTCAGGGTGATGATCCTTTGACCTGCTGTAGGAATATTGGTTTCTTCCACCAGCTTTCGCATAATGGTTTTATTATCCCGGATGCTCAGATCGGCCCGCAGGTTAAGATCGCTTTTCAACTCTTTTTGCCGGCCGCCTGCTTGGATATTAAATGTGACATTGTCGAAGCGGTATCCGGTACCTACAACAATTTCATCATTATGGACCTCCATCAACTGGTTATTATTTAAACTCAATGCCAGATTTCTGGATTTTTTAAATTCCAGTTTGGAAGTAATGCCGTTTTTCCAAACCACATCTAAGCCCACCAAAGGAGCAAATTGCTCTGTAATGGAAACAGTATTGACCTGATATTGAGGTATAAAATTAGATTCCATGTCCCTGATCCAGTTCAAACCGCTCTCATCTTCGAGAAAATTCAGGTCAGTCTGATAAGATGCAATGTTATAGGTTGAACGGTAGGAATGGGTAATATTTGCCGACCGCAGAAATGATTTAAAGAATGGGATGCGATTAAAGATATCTATTACTACCCTCCAGTTAGGAAGGATTTGAGTAATGGATGGCAGGGTGTTCAAAGATATATGCCAGGGGTCCATTTTGGCATATGCCGCCAGAAAAGCAGGCATCAATACTTCCTGGCTGGTTAAGGAATAACCGTTTTTGTAACCGGTTTGTAACGGCAATCCTGTTTCCGGGTCGGTATCCGGATCATATCCCGGTTCCCGTTTATGACGGTTTTCTGCAAGACGTTTGGAGATGATTTGTGTATATTCTTTAAAACGGTCAAAATTGGCCGACACATAGTTTCCCTCAGCATCTTTTCGTATCGTCTCAAACATTGTTCCCATGGTAATATACGTCATAGAGAAGTTGCCCGTTTCCATGGGGTTGCTAAAATCATACTTCTGTCTTGTATCGTTGAACTTATAATATTCATTAAGATTTTTGGAGAATCTTCTGTTGGCAATAATGTCCACCCGGATACCCTTAAACGGTTCAAACGTACCGCGGAAATTAAAATTTTCCGTATGGGTCATGACGTAAGGATTGTTAATCAATGAATCTGTCGTCAACCAGTTTTTCTCCGCAATTTTGTACAGAAAATCATGATCTTGCCAACCCAGCACAAACGGCCACCCGGGAGCCAGGTCATCTCCTATTCTGTTGAGGCCCATAATATTTGTCCGAGGCATATATCCGGGTAATAAAGTTCCTTCGTTCTGGGAAAAAGAAAGATTTACGTTTTTTATACCCATTACCACCCCGGCCAGGGTTTCTCCCGCGATAATAAGAAAGTTCTCATTAACATTTTTAGTTCCTTCGATGACCATCTTCACGTTTTTATGGTCTTCATCGGCAGTAAAAGTGATCTTGTCGGGATTTACCACCTTATACTTACCCTTGATCTCCTTGCCGTTTTCATCATAGGCTGTAACCTTAGTAATATCTTCTGTTTTCAGTTTATGAAATATCGTTCGTGACCGCCCTCCTTTCAGTCTGATCCTGTTAGAAGTGAACGAGACCTTCTTTTTCTTGGTAGGGGGTTTTTTCCCACTGGCTCTCCGGGCATTATCCTGATTAATCTTTTTCAAAAAACCCACCTTATTATACAGATTGTTCATGTTGAACTGTCCGCTCAACTGGGCATTGTTGGAATTTTGTATTGTATTGCCCAAATGGATGTTCATCGAGTCGGGATAAACAGGACCAATCAGCCAGTCGTATTTAAGATTGTAACGGACTGTGGCTGTAATCCAGCTAAGCAAAGGGAACTTATTGATAGGGATGGTATAGGAAGCATTGATCATATGGAAATAATGCGTATTTCTTCCCCCTTGTTTAAGGTTCACCCACACAGAATCTTTCCAGCGTTCATATTCGTCAGCATATCTGTCTTTGTCAACCCCTCCCGGCGGCTCATCAATGCGTGCAATATTTCCTGCAGAAAAATCCAGCCGCAGCGATCTGGTGAGATCCCATTTGACATCATAGTTCCGGTGCCAGAGAAAGTCTTTCCGGAAGGTAGGTGCAATTTTCAGATCAGGAATAGCAATGTTCCGCGTTTTTACTTCATTGTAATACCTGTCGAGATCTGTTCTGAAAGACACATGTTTGGGCATATAGTAAAAATTAAAGTCACGTAATAACCGGAATAGCGGCGATCGCAGGATCTTCATCTTGCGCAGGGGAGTTATGTTTTTAGGTTGTGCATTAAATATATAGGATAATCCTCCGCGGTAATTTTTTTCCAGATTGATAACTGTTTTCATATCCCGGTGATACAACTCACTGTATGCAAAATTGAAGGACAAATTAGAAGGATTGTAGAATCTGGGTTTTTTCGTGACAGAGCCAATGCCTACATTGGTTAGGTTAATGCTTTTCCTGCTGCTGTAGTCCTGTGAGAAATGAAGGATCGAATCCTTCTCTGTCCTGGTTTCGGCATGGGCCAAAGCCGACCTAAGCGGGATATCCGGATCCATGGGGTTGTATTCGGGATTGATACGGGTTTCGGAATACCCGAAGAAAAAAGGTATCCGTACCTTGGCATTTTTGGGGAAGAATTTCCCCAATTCAAGATTCGTGGATATGTCATACCGGATTACCTCTTCCTGGTTGCGCTGGGCCACTTTCTTTTCGATGCTTCCGAAGCCAGGCTGGCTGGCAAAACCGGCTATGTCTACAGTGCCCAAGTCTGCCAGACGGGTCTGCAGACGGGCGTTGGCTGCCCATCCTCCTTTTTCATCAAAGTCGGATAGCCGCAACTCATCGCACCACACCTCCACAGATTTGGGAGTCCCATCATCGTTGAGATAATTATTGTTCTGCAAAGGATTACGTATGCCGAGCATGATGGTACGTACATTACTGAAGTTAGGGTTGCCTGCTACTTTGATCACCCTGTTGTTTTCAATCCTTTTGATATACACATCACTCGTTTCCAGTCCTGTTCGTCGATTGTGTATGGCTGTATTTCTTTCCTGTTTCAGCTCCTGAAACAATTTCAGAGGGATGATCATCCTGTTGTCCTCAGGCCATACGATCTGCCGGTCAGTTACAAGATCGTTGTTGTACTTCCCCGGCGGGGTGATCTTTAGTGGCACTTCATATTCGTAATAGTTATCGCGGTAATCGGTCCCAATGCGGATGAATACCGTCACCTCATCATCCTGCAACGGAATACCGGGAAGAGCCTCAGCATGAACTTCCATCCTGATCTTTTTGTACTTCCGCAAGTCAAGATTAACGTTTTTATATATAGCCCGGGCATCCCCATCCTCAAGATCTTTGACCTTTAACAGAATAGATTGTTCATTTAACTGGCGCAACTGAGGATTGGTCGGGTCGATCACCCTGTCAATGCCCGGAGGCAACACATAGTTTACCGGTTGCTTGCTGCTGTTCTCTTCAATGTTCACGGCAGAAACCACGAACTCCCCGCTTTCCTGTTGCGGTGTATTGATACGTTCACCTCCCTGAAGAAGAGAGTTGTAATAGTTTCTCCACTCTCCCCGCACCAGGTTGAAGGTGGCAAAACGCAGGATTGTCTCTTTGTTGAATCCACGCATGAACATACGTATGAAACGTATAGACTTAAAGTCCTGAATATCTCCTACAATACGGTTATATTCCCTGATAGGTATCTTAAACTGATACCAGTTTACCGATGATTTCTCTCCGTTGGCAAAAGTTACGGTACTGGTTACCTTATCGGTGATAAAGTTTTTCCCCACTTCCATGTCTTTGGTTCGCAGGCTTATATGATACTGGTAATATCTCTCCGTTTCACTCAGGGTGTTGTCCCGATTGATATCCTCAACATCCGGCAGGGTAGACCCTGTGGTCGGATAGGGTTCTTTTGACATTTCCGCCGTCGGGGAATTTCCTTCCATCCCGTTGTATGCCTTATATCTCTCCAGTATACCCAGTTGCTCCTGGTCATAATCGCTGCCGCGGTAGTAATGAAAATCATCCCTGGAAGGGTCTTTCAGCAAATCCTGATAAGCCTCGGGGGTCAGGATGCTTTTCATAGAATCCAGGTAAGCGGCAAAGAAAGAGACTTCATCCCCATCTCCCAACCCGTCAAGACCCACATCCTGATATCTGCGTGCATTGAGATCATTGTCAAAAGCATTCACCAGCGACTGATTTACCGGTACACGACCCCAGATGGTCGTATCCACATCCTGTACTACTGGCGAGGTGGGCAGGCCGTTCTCAAAACTCTTTCGTGAATCCCGCAGAATATCTTCAGAAACATCCCCCAGGTTCAGATACAGGTCTCCGCCGTAATTATCCGACATCTCCACAAACGGATCCATCAGCCAGAATTCAATATACTGTACATTGGCCGATTCAAAATCACTGGTAGGTACCTCCCGCATGATCCCCCCCCAGCGGTCTGTCGGATTTTTCAGTTTCCCGTCAGGATTAACCCCTGCCGAATAGGCGGAAGCCGAGGCATCATAGTTATAAGGTCCTTTTTCGTCGGGATAAAATACCAGGTTCAGTACAGCAATGTTCGTAGGAATGCCGGTGGGGTTTTCGCGGTTTGGAAACAATTCTTTTTCAAATACTTCCCGAACATAATGGCTGGACTGGTAGCTGGGGTCTTTCTTCATGTAATTCGGAGTATTAATATTATTCCGTAGAAATAAGGGGTCGATCACATACCATGCCAGCTTGGCACGGTTTACTCCGTAGTATCTGTTGTTATTCAGTTGTGCCTCCGGAAAAAGATCATTTTGTCCCTGGGGCGTGCTGGCGAGTACCCAGGCATTAAAGGCTTTCAGGTCGATGGTTGTGGTGCTTCCTTCAAAATCGTCAATATAAGAAGTTCCTGTTTTGTGGATGGCTTTTGAATGTCCCGGGATCATCTGGGCAAACTCTCCGGTAAAATCAATGGTCGAGGGGGCCTTGGTCTGAATAAAAGGCAGCCAGTCTACCATACGGGTGAGCAAACGCGACTCGGTATGATACGTGCCATCCAGCCCCAGCATGGTATTGGAGATTGGTTCATCACCGATGTTCACTTTCTGGGTCAGTGGCCGTTCTGTCAGGTTCAATACCGTGCCGCCAATGTGAAAATCATCATTGATTTTATAATCCAGATGTGTTCCCAGCAGTGTCTTGGTCTGAAGATTGAACAACTGATTGCTCTCTAACTGCACCTTAATAGGCGTCTGCGACTCCAGCAACCCCTGGTTGATGATCTTCACTGTTCCCAGGTTATAATCTACAGTATAATCCACGTTCTCCTTCAACTGGATTCCTCCGGCTGTGACTTTCACCGATCCTTTGGGGACATTCATGGCATTTAACTGGATCTCCGAACTGGAAGTCGAAGAATAACTGCCCACGATCTTAAACTTGTTTTTCTCTGCCACCTGACGGGCTTTTACTAAGGTCGAATCATACAATTCTTGGAAGACATACCTGTCGGCAATGGCATCATCCCCTATTTTCTTCCTCAGATAACTGCCAAAAGGCTCCAGCACCGGAAAGATTACCCTCCCTTTGGCAGGGTTTATGGTAATCCCGGTGAGAAAGTCGAAATAACCGTCCGGATAAGGCTCGTTCTGGGAGTTCAGGTTATCCAGATTCAGAACCTTTATCAAGACTTCTTTTGATATCTTGCCTTCCGGAATGTAATTAATATCATTCCCTGTTTTATCATCATGATACACCACATGAAGCTGAAAATCCCGTTGATTGATCTGATAAGCCCCCAGGGCATAGATATTCTTCATCATCAGTTTCCAGGTCGGCAATTTGGGAGAGAGATTGGTTCCTTTCAGCAGTTTCAGCACCAGGGCATCCGGAGCACTCACATCACTTGAGAATTCCCCTACCTTATACACCTTCCCGTTAACTGTGTATTCATAAGCTACTGCCAGTACCTCATCCGCATTCAGAGCCGCATTGAGTGAAATAAAACCCAGCTGTTTGTTCACCGTATATTCTCTTTCGGTCAATTTCCTGGCATTTTCAATTTTCTCAAAATCTCTTCCGATGATAAAATCGGGCTTCAGCGGCTCGAGGGTATTGGTAACCTGACTGATGTCACGAATCCCGCTGTAGGTAGAATTCATCTGGTCATAAAGACCGTTCAGTTCATTATAGACATAGGGCCCCTGACCTGTCTGCCTGAATGCCGGCACCGGATTGTATATATTATGCTGTTCTTCCCCAAGGTCCATAAAAGCCACCACATTTCTTGAGTTCTCAAAGCGATTTGTCTTATTGGTGATCCACACTTCTATCCGCTGAATCGCTACACCGGTATTGATCACCGGCAGGTGGGCCAGGGCTTCGTCATAATGATCCCGGAAAAACTGTGAGAGAAAGAAGTGTTTATTTGCCTCATAATGGTCGGCTTCCACCTCAAAGTTTTGGATCTGAGCACCCCCTTTCACATCAATCTCGGAAGTCTGCCCTTTTTGCTGGGAAAAAACAGTGCTGACGGTAAGTTTGCCAAACTGTAAATCTGTCTTAAGGCCGAAAAGACTCTGGCTTCCTGTGATAAGTGTCCCGGAAAGAGGGAAATTAATATTACCGGCTTCGATCTTTTTGATGATCTCATCTTCCTTCCCGGTATATTCCAGCTTGGTCTGATTCTCAAAATCAAAAGTAGCTTCCGTATTATAGTTAATACCCAGCTTCAGCTTATCCCCAACAGTTCCGGTGACGTTCATCTGTATCTTTTCCTTGTAGTCAAAGGTAGTTACCTTTCGTAGCTTTTCAGACAAGGCCGGGTTATCAATACGTGATGTATTAGCTCCAAATATCAGCTCGGCTGATCCTTGAGGAACAATGTTCACGGTATTGCTCCCGAACACCCGGTCGAAAGCCTCACCTCCGACAAACAGTTTGGGAATAAGTGATTGCTGATAAGCGCTTGTATTGCTGCTGGCTTTCTGTTTCCAATATTGCCGTACAGCCTGATCATACTGCCATTTTCTGAACTCCTGCTCACTCATTACATAAGGGAGACGGTAATTGAAATTATTTCCTATTTTCTCATAGATAATATATTCATTGGTTTTTGGGTCATATTCGATTCTGCGTTGTATATTTGAGGGGAGGTGCAGGTATAAACCCGACTGGTTCTGCTGCAGGAACGGGTTTCCCTGGTAATCATGAAAAGGATAATGCAATAAAGTAGTGCCACCATGCGAGGTGGTATCCTGTCTGGCATTGTTTACCTGTGCCTGCGCTGATATCCCCTGCAAAAGAAACAGTAAGCCGGAAAACAACAGAATGGCATATATTTTTCTATCATCCAAAAGGGGCCAGATTTGAAAATCTTTATAATATCTTCAAAGCTTTCTTAATAATTTCTTCCACTGCCAAACCTGGATTCCCGGTGATAATTTTTTTTATTGTTTTTTTTGCCAGTGCTTTCGGGAATCCCAAAGTTACCAAAGCAGATAACGATTCTTCCACGTTACTATTGTCCGGGAGGGATAAAAATTCTTCCTCTTCCGATATTTTTCCCACTTTATCTTTCAGGTCTACGATCACCCGCTGGGCTGTTTTACCCCCTATTCCTTTTATTTCCTGTAATACAGGCACATTTTCTTTAACAATGGCCTGAGCCACCTCAGCAGGCGTCAGGGAAGACAGGATTAAGCGGGCGGTATTGATCCCTATTCCCGAAACACTCACCAACAAACGGAACATCTCCCGTTCTTTTTTATCCGCAAACCCGTACAAAAGGTGAGCATCCTCACGAATCACCTGTTGGATATACAACCTGGCTACGGAACGTTCCTTGAGCGAAATAAAAGTGTATAACGAAATATGAATATAATACCCGATGTTTCCGCTATCAAGAACAACATTGGCAGGCGTCAGCTCTACAATCTTTCCCTGGATATAATCAAACATTTTCAGATCAGGTTAGTTTTATCAGGTAGAAAAACAGCCGTTCATTCCTTTGTCTCTGGACGGGCCTGTAAAGGATCGGAAGTTATTTCCCTGTAGAATTTACGATTTCTGTAAATATCAACAGCCAGATACAGTGCTTGCCGGAACGGCTCCGGCGAAGCTTCTCCCTTACCGGCCAGATGATAGGCCGTGCCATGTGCGGGGGAAGTCCTCACTACCGGAAGACCGGCCGTAAAGTTTACTCCCTCTTCAAAATGCATTGCCTTGAAAGGTGCCAGTCCCTGGTCGTGATACATCGCCAGTACAGCATCAAAGTTCTTATAGTCGCCGGCGCCAAAAAAACCATCAGCCGGATAGGGGCCGAAAACAAGAATATTATCCTCTTCCCGGGCTTTCTTTATCGCCGGAATTATTATTTCCTCTTCTTCCTTTCCCAGCAGTCCTTCTTCACCGGCATGCGGATTTAGTCCCAGCATCGCTATTTTCGGACCCCTGATCCTGAAATCCTGCACCATGGTTTTTTCCATGATCCGGATTTTGGAGTATACTCTCTCTTTGTCGATGGCTGCAGGTACTTCAGCCAAAGGAATGTGACCGGTAACCACGCCTATCCGGAGATTTTCCCCCACCATCAGCATCAAGCTGTCCCCTTTTTCGCCAAAAGATTCTTCGATGTATTCGGTATGTCCCGGAAAAGGAAATTCTTCGGAATGAATGGTACTTTTGTTGATAGGAGCTGTCACCAGCACGTCAATCAGATTGTCTTGCAAATCGGCAATAGCATGCTTCAGACTGATTAAAGCTGCTTCTCCGGATTCACGGGTGGGTTTACCCAGATCCACCCTAATGTCATCTTTGATGCAATTGATAATGTTGGCTCTTTTGGGGTTGGCTTCGACTGCCGATTTAATATGGTTCATGCTGAAGTTAGAAATATTCAACGCCTTGCGATGATACGCTGCCACTTTGGGAGAACCGTATATAATAGGAATACAGAGTTCATTAATCCGGGGATCGAGCAGGGTTTTGATGATGACCTCATAGCCGATCCCGTTGATGTCGCCCTGTGTAATACCTACTTTTATTTTTTTCTCTGACATGATGTTCTGAAGATTTCAGGTGATAAAATATATGTTCAGTTTGTCAGCACCGGCATCTGTTTTTGACAAAATTATATAATAGTCTTACTCCGATGCCGGTAGCGCCTTTGCCCTGCCAGGAGTACTCTTCCTGAACAAAAGCCGGTCCGGCAATATCCAGATGAATATATGGATAACTTGTAAAATGTTCCAGGAACTTCCCGGCAGTGATAGCGCCTGCTTCACGTCCGCCAATATTTTTCAGGTCAGCAATATCCGATTTTAACAGCTCCTTATATTCATCCCAGAATGGAAAACGCACTATTCTTTCATGGACTTCTTCGCCGCTTTTTTCTAGAGCTGAAAAATCTTCTTGAGAAGCGGTTCCCATGCCAACAATCCCGTATTTGCCAATGGCCATGGCAGCGGCCCCCGTAAGTGTTGACAATTCTATTACGAGGTTTGGGTTATAATGGGCGGCATAAGCCAGGGTATCTGCCAGAATCATCCGGCCCTCAGCATCGGTATTAAGCACTTCTACAGTAGTTCCGTCATACATGGTGATCACATCCCCCGGGGCATACGCATTTCCGTCAGGACGGTTGTCCGTGGCAGGAACCAGCCCGATAACATGACAAGGTACCTTGTTGCGGGCTATGGCATATAAGGTTGCGCCCACGGCGGCGGCGCCGGCCATGTCCGATTTCATTGTATCCATACTGTCCTTGGTAGGCTTCAGACTCAGTCCTCCCGTATCAAACACCACTCCTTTTCCCACCAATACAACCGGTTGTTTATTCACTGCATTTTCCGGTTTCCACTCCATGATCGTAAAAGTGGGTGGGTCGATACTCCCCCGGTTTACGGCAAGCAATCCTCCCATACGCAGTGATTCGATCTTTTGCTTGTGAAAAACCTCCACGCGGAACCCGGCTTCTTTTCCCATCTTTTGAAAAACATCAGAGAGCCGCATCGCATTCAGCCAGGATACCGGTTCATTCACCAGATTGCGTGCATAATTTACGGCACGTACAATCACAGTAAGTTCAGACAAATCCTCAGCCGGAACCTGATCCGAGACCAGGGTAACCTTTTCCGGACCTGCATAGTTCTTTTTACCGTTTTTCTTTTTGGAAAAATATTTATCAAACCGATAAGCGCTCAGTGCCAGTCCTTCCAGAAACGATAGGGTAAAATCTCCATTTTTAAAAAGATCTTTCACTTGCAGGTATTTTTCTTCAAACTCACGGAAAAGTTTTAGCAATGAAAAAGCAGCTTCCCTCAGTTTTTCTTTTTTCTGCTCGTTGTTTCCCTTATCCGGTAAAAGGACAAAATACATACGGAAATCAAAACGATTCAGTAGTGTGATCTCTTTCTTGCCGGAAAGCCGGGTCTCCAAAAAAGACCTCTCCCTGGAATCCAAATCCATGGAAGCAATATCCTTTTTATTTTCCACAAGATAAACTGTTGACAGGTCCTTTTTGGGTTGGTCTGCTTTTATTATTTTCAGATATGCCATAATTTTTCAAATTGTTTACCATGCAAATGTAAAAAAAAAGCCACTCCTTCTGTCTTTGGAGTGGCAATTATGCCGCTAAAAAATTATAAAGCCGGATATCCCGGCTATTATCTATCGGGATAAATTTTCAGGGTATAAAGAATGCTTTCTACCTGTCTCAACAACTCTCTTTTTTTGTCGCCCGGGGCGTACACATAACCTTCGACAGTGATCACCCTGCCGTGGTACTTGTCTACAGTGGATATGCTCACGAACGGTCCTCCCATAAAACCATTTTCCAGCTTCCAGAGGCCGCGCAGTTGTGCATAATACTGACCGTTTCTTTTAAATGCCCTGAACTCCGGAGGC
>Ga0209834_10000324_pt1 | contig 29708 bp, 25 predicted proteins | sample Mar14236cmmetaG_FD_184134 | JGI IMG/M metagenome (GOLD analysis project Ga0209834, IMG submission 184134) | Marine hydrothermal vent microbial communities from Guaymas Basin, Gulf of California to study Microbial Dark Matter (Phase II) - Marker... ... | reverse complement strand
CGTCGGCCCCATAGGCGGCATCGTAGGTGAGAACCGCGGCCGTGCTCGTGGCGCTGATCGGACCGCCGACAAAAGCCTCGCCCGCATCCGTCTCGTCAACACTGACCTTGCCCTCGGAAATACCGACATCGACCGTCGGCACATCGTCCACCACCGTAATAACCAACTCGTTGCCGGCGGTGTCACCGTCGGGATCCTCGACCTGGAGGGAGAAGTTGTCCAGGACGGTATCATTGCCCTGTTCGTCATGGTCCTGGGTGCTCTCGGAGAGGGTGTATTCCCAGTGGTAGACGCCGTCGACCACCGTGACCACCAGGGTGCCGTACTCACCGTCAACGGTCCCGCCACCGGTGACATTTTGCCCGTTGACCAACACCGCGGCGATCCCATCCGGGCTGACGATGTCGAAGGTGCCGCTGGTGCTGTCAACGATTTCGGCTTCCTGCACCGCTCCATCACCGGCGGTAATGGTGACGCCGAAATCCGGAACATCGTCAGGCGGCGCTGCGGCCAATTCTTCACCTGCGGCATCATACGGCTCCACCGTGCCATGATCTCCCGGACCAGTGGTTTCGGCGCCGCTGTCGGGGACCACCTCGTTCGCGGTGAGGTCGAACACCACGGTGGGATGGCCGCCGCCGCTGTCCGCCGGGCCGCCGGCCGCCGGGGCCTCCAGCTCGATCTCGCCCTCGCCTTGGAGCATGGCCTGGATGTCCTCCACTTCGGCGGTGGTTTCGGCAACTTGCTCGGGGGTGGCACCGGCATAGACGTCCTCGTCGATGAGCACGTCGCTCATACGGCCGATCTCGATCTGGGCCTGTGGCGGACCGTCAAACATGATGGCGACACTGCCGTCGCTCTCGGTGACAATACGGTCCATGGCAAAGACCGGACTGTTGACCGTCAGGATTCGGACCGTGCCGTCCGGGGCGATGGCCTTCACCTTGCCGTAAAGGATGAAAACCTTTCCCACTACCTCGTTTATTGCGGCCCCCTGCGTGCTCGTTGTCTCGGCCATGGTCATATTCTCCTTATATGTAAATAAATCAATTTAAACCGATGGATATACGTGTCCAAATTCTACGTTGACTCTACCCTAGTGTTTTCAAGCCGGCGTGTCTATTGTACCTTGGTACAAGTGTTTGAGTTTTTTTCGGTTCTGCGGAGCCGGCCGCCGGATTGATTGCAGGGCAGGCCCAATCCGTTCAAGGCACTTTGGGGTAAAGATAAAATGTTATCAGTTATTGGTTGTCGGTTATCAGGAAAGGCTACCGGAGGTTTCAGGCGTCCGGCTCTTTTACCCAAAACGGCTCAAAGCACTTTTGGGTAAAAACTGGCAGTCGTCGAAGGCCACGAACCTTCAATCTGAAACCCGCCAGGCGGCAATCTGGAACCTGGAACCCGGAACGCACCGCAGGGGCCTTGGAAGCGGTGCGTTCGGCATCCGGCGCGTTGACACCCTGTCGGGCGCCATAGTAGAGCTGGCGGCGAAACGGCAAGGCAGCGAAAGGACGGCAGAATGAAAATCGGTATTGCGCAGGTCAATCCCCTGGTGGGCGACTTCGCGGGCAATGCGGCCAAGATTGAAGCGCGGGCAGCCCAAGCCCGCGACAAGGGCTGCGACCTGGTAGTATTTTCCGAACTGGTGCTATCGGGCTACCCGCCGCGGGACCTGCTGGAAAAAAACGATTTCGTGCAAGCCGGGCTGGCGGCCCTGGCGCACCTGGTCAAGCGTATACGGGGGATCGGGGTCATCTGCGGCTACGTGGACCGCAACCCGGCGCCGGAGGGCAAGCCGCTGCTCAACGCCGCGGTGCTGTTTGAAAACGGCCGGATCCGCCACCGGGCCTGCAAACGCCTCCTGCCCACCTACGACGTGTTCGACGAGAGCCGGTATTTCGAGCCGGGCACGGACAACGGGGTGGTGGATTTCAGGGGCCGGCGGCTGGCGTTGACGATCTGCGAGGATGTCTGGAACGACAAGGAGATTTTCGCGCGCCCTCTCTACCACAGCGATCCGGTGGCCGCCATGAGCGCCGCCGGGGCCGACCTGCTCGTCAACGTGGCTGCCTCGCCCTTCGATCTGGGCAAGCCCGCCTTCCGCGAGCGGATGCTGGCTGCCGTGGCGCGCAAGTACCGCCTGCCGGTGGTTTTCGCCAACCAGGTGGGCGGCAACGACAGCCTGGTCTTCGACGGCGCCAGCAGCGCCTTCCACAGCGACGGCCGGCTGGTGGCCAGGGCGAGCGAATTCGCCGAGGACCTGGTGGTCTTCGACACGGCGGCATTGACCGGTCAAGTCCGTTCCCGGAGCGCCACCACGGCCGAGGCGGTGTACCGGGCGCTGGTCTGCGGCACCCGCGACTACGTGACCAAGTGCGGCTTTCACAAGGTGGTCATCGGCCTTTCCGGCGGCATCGACTCGGCCCTGACCGCCTGCATCGCCGCCGAAGCTTTCGGCCCGTCCCGGGTGCACACGGTGTTCATGCCGTCGCGCTACACCTCCAGGGACAACTTCGTCGACACCGAGACCCTGGCGGCCAACCTCGGGGTGGGCTACCAGGTGATTCCCATCGACGAGATTTTCGATGCCTTTGCCCGGCCGCTCTGCCCGGATTTCGACCCGGCGCGCCCGGGCATCACCGAGCAAAATATCCAGGCGCGCATCCGCGGCACCCTGCTGATGGGCATTTCCAACCGGGACGGGTCCCTCGTGCTGTCCACGGGCAACAAGAGCGAACTGGCGGTGGGCTATTGCACCCTCTACGGGGACATGAACGGCGGCCTGGCGGTGATCAGCGACGTGCCCAAGACCCTGGTGTACCAAATTTCCCGCTACGTGAACCGCGGCGGCGAAATCATCCCCCGGCGCATCATCGACAAGGCCCCCTCGGCCGAGCTGGCCCCGGACCAGGCCGACCAGGACGATTTGCCGCCCTACGACCTGCTCGACCGGATCCTGGAAGGCTATGTGGAGCGGCGCAAATCCGCAACGGACCTGGCGGCCGAAGGCTTCGCCCCGGACCTGGTGCAGGAGGTGATCCGCCGGGTGGACCGCAGCGAGTACAAGCGTCGCCAGGCGGCCCCGGGGATCAAGGTGACGGCCAAGGCCTTCGGGGAAGGGTGGCGGCTGCCGCTGGCCAAGCGGTTCGTGCCGTTGGAATAGCCGAAGGCGGCGGTTGCCCGTTATCGGTTATCCGCATACAACCTTCCCTGCCAGGTTTCCCGCTGCTCCAGCCGCGCGTGGATCAAATCCAGCGTGGCCCGTTTTTGCAAGGCCCAATCCGGCGCTACCAGCTCATCGGGGTGGGGATCACCGGTGAGCCGTTGGATCACCATCCGCGGCGGCAGGCGTTCGAGGACGTCGCAGACCCGGTCGGCGTACTCGGATTGGCCCAGGCAGCGATAGCCGCCGCGCCGGTAGAGACGGTCCAGCTCGGTGCCGCGCACCACGTAGAGCAGGTGGATCTTGATGCCGTCGAGGCCCAGGGCGGCCACGGCCCTGGCCGTCTGGCGCATCTGCCCGTCCGTCTCGCCGGGAAGCCCCAGGATGATGTGGGCGCAGGTGAGAATTCCCCGGCCCCGGGTGGCTTCCACCGCCCGGCAGAAGGCCGCGCAGTCGTGGCCCCGGCGAATGGCGGCCAGGGTGGCGTCATGGATCGACTGCAGGCCGTACTCGATCCAGACCATGTAGTCTCGGGCATACGATTGCAGCAGGTCCAGGACAGCCGCATCGACGCAGTCGGGCCGGGTGCCGATGGCCAGGCCCACCACTCCGGGCACGGCGAGGGCTTCCTCGTAGCGGCGCCGCAGCACGTCTATGGGGGCGTAGGTGTTGGTGAAGGCCTGGAAGTAGGCGATAAACCCCTTGGCCTTGTAGCGGCGCGCCAAGGCCACCTTGCCCGCTTCGATCTGCTCGCGGATGGACAGGCCCCGGGCAAAGGCGCCGGTGCCCGATCCGCGGGCGTTGCAGTAGATGCAGCCCCGGTAGCCCAGGGTGCCGTCGCGGTTGGGGCAGGTGAAGCCGGCATCCACCGTGATCTTCTGGATCCGGCACCCGAAGCGCTCCCGCAAAAAGCGGTTCAGGTCATGGTAGCGCTTATTGGCAGTCACGTTCCCTCGCTTGACCCGGGTTCGGCGAATCGGATATCAGAGGGAAGTCCCAGGCTCAAGCTTTAAAATGGTAGGTTTCGGTTTTGGGGTCCGACCGGTCCGAAACGTCAGACGGGGTGGACCGCTTTTGAGTTTCCAGCTTCCAGCTTAGAATTACAACCATGAGCTTCTATCCACGCCGGTTCGACATTATCGTGGTGGGCGCCGGGCATGCCGGTTGCGAGGCGGCCCTGGCCGCCGCCCGCATGGGCTGCCAGGTGCTGCTGCTGGCCATCGACCTGGACAAGCTGGCCGCCATGCCGTGCAGCCCGTCCATCGGAGGGATGGCCAAGGGCCACCTGGTCAAGGAGATCGATGCCTTGGGCGGGGCCATGGCCCGGGCCACCGACCGTTCGGCGATCCAGTACAAGACCCTCAACACCAAGAAGGGGCCGGCGGTGCAGGGGTCGCGGACCCAAAACGACAAGCAGCTTTACCACCAGGCGATGAAGCGCATCGTCGAGACCCAGCCGAACCTGGAGCTCAAGCAGGCCATGGTCGAGCGGCTGGTAGTGGAAAACGGGCGCATGGCGGGCGTCGAGGATGCCACCGGGTACGGCTACGCGGCCCCGGCGGTGGTCCTGGCCACCGGCACGTTTCTCGCCGGGCTGGTGCACATCGGCTTCAAGGCCATCCACGCCGGCCGGGCAGGGGAGTTTGCCGCCGACGGACTGGCGGCGGATCTCAGGGGCCTCGGCTTCACCCTCGGGCGCATGAAGACCGGCACGCCGCCGCGGCTCAAGCGCGCCAGCATCGATTTTTCCCGTTTTACCGTCCAGGGCGGCGATGCCGAGCCCCGGGCCTTTTCCTTTTCCGGCGCCCCGTCGCCGCTGCCCCAGCTTCCCAGCTACATCGGCCACACCAGCGAACGGGTGCACCGCATCGTGCGCGACCACCTGCACCTGTCAGCCCTCTACGGCGGTCGCATCACCGGGGTTTCGGCCCGGTACTGTCCCTCTTTCGAGGACAAGATCGTCCATTTTCCCGACAGGGACCGTCACCAGGTGATTCTCGAACCCGAAGGGCTGGACACCGAGGAGGTGTACGCCAGCGGCCTGGGCAACAGCCTGCCCATGGAGATCCAGCTGCAAGTGGTGCGCAGCGTCGAGGGGCTCGAGGAGGCCGAGGTGATGCGGCCGGCCTACGCCATCGAGTACGATTATGTCAACCCGCTTCAGCTGCGGCCCACCCTGGAGACCAAGCAGGTGGCCGGCCTTTACCTGGCCGGGCAGATCAACGGCACCTCGGGCTATGAGGAGGCGGCGGCCCAGGGGCTTTGGGCCGGGGTCAACGCCGCCTGCCGCGTCCAGGGGCGTCCGCCGTTTTTGCTCGACCGCAGCCAGGCCTACATGGCGGTTATGATCGACGACCTCGTCACCCGGGGCACCCGCGAACCGTACCGCATGTTCACCTCCCGGGCCGAATACCGCCTGATGCTCCGCGAGGACAACGCCGACCTGCGCCTGGCGGCCATCGGCTGCGAACTGGGGCTGGTGGACAAGGAGACCCGGGACGCGGTGGAGCAGCGGCGCGCCGAGATCGCCCGGGAGCTTTCCCGGGTGCGGTCCACGGTGATCCGGCCGGAGGAGACGGTTAACGCCCACCTGAAGGCCCGGGGCTCGGCCCCCATCCGCAGCGGGACGCCCCTCGATCAGCTTCTGCGCCGCGCCGAGCTCGACTACGACATCGTCTCCACCCTGGCGCCGGCTTCGCCGCCGCCGGACCCGCGGGTGGCCCGCCAGGTGGAAATCGAGGTGAAGTACGCCGGTTACATCCAGCGTCAACTGGCGGACATCGAGCGCTTCAAGAACCTGGAAAAGATCATGATCCCCGAGGATTTCGACTACCGCGGGGCGCAGGGCGTGTCCAACGAGCTCAAGGACAAGCTCTCCAAGGTGCGCCCCGCCTCGCTGGGGCAGGCCGCGCGCATCGACGGGATGACGCCGGCGGCCATCGCGGTGTTGATGGTGCTTCTGAAAGGTCGCAAAAAGGCGGGCCCGGTGCATTGACTTGCGGAACTTGAGAGCTATAGTATGCAAGTGAACGATCCGATTTAACAAGATTTTTTAATACACCAACCACTGCCCGGGAGCGATCTCCGGGCGTTGTCCATGGATGTGGAAAGCAGGCGATGGATTACTACAAGGAACTCGGCGTCGAGAAAAACGCCACCAGCGATGAAATCAAGAAGGCCTACCGCAAGCTGGCCATGAAGTACCACCCGGATCACACCAAGGGGGACAAGGCCGCCGAGGAGAAGTTCAAGAAGATCAGCGAGGCCTACGCGGTGCTCAGCGATCCGGAAAAGCGCAAGCAGTACGACGAGTACGGTGCCAACGGCTTCCAGCAGCGCTTCAGCCAGGAAGACATCTTCAAGGGGTTCGATTTGGGAGAGATCCTCAGGGAGTTCGGCTTCGGCGGCAAGGGCGGCAGCGTACGGTTTTCCTTCGGCGGTGGAGGGGCGCCCTTCGGGGCTGGCGCCTCCGCTTTCGGCGGCGGCAGGTCCCCTTTCGGCGGCCGGGGTCGACGCCAGGCTGCGCCCAAGGGCGCGGACCTGGTCTACGAGCTCGGTCTCACCATCCAGGAAGTGGCCAAGGGAACCACCAAGACGGTAGCCATCCAGCAGGGGCAAAAAGTCGACCGCATCGAGGTGAAAATCCCCAAGGGGCTGGTGCCGGGACAGAAGCTGCGCCTGGCCGGCAAGGGAGAGGCGAGCCCTTACGGCGGCCCGCCGGGGGACCTGTTCATCCAGCCTTACCTGCTGCCGGATCCGGTCTTCGAGGTCGAAGGATTGGATCTCACCGTGGCAAAGGAGATCAAGCTGACCGAAGCGCTTCTCGGCACGACGATCACCGTGCCCCTGGTCGACGGCAACACCGCCAGCCTGAAGGTTCCCCCCGGCGTCAACCACAAGACCCGCATGCGCCTGGCGGGCAAGGGGTTGCCGAGCCTCAAAGGCGGCCGCCCCGGCGACTTGTACGTGCGCATTCAGGTCCAGATGCCCAAGAAACTCACCGATCAGCAGCGCCGGCTGATCACCGAGTTGCAAGGCACCGGTTTGTAGCTTTCTGCCTTGAATGATGAAAAATTTTCGCCCGTCCGGCCCTCGTCAAATGATTGACAACAGTGTGGGCAAAGGGTAGTTGTTGAAAACCAAGGGGCGATTCCTGATATCCGGCCCGAAAAGCCAGAAAGTGGCGCTGCCGATGCCTGAACTTCTTCCCGTCCTGGACCAAGAGACGATTGAAAAACTTATCGACGAGACGGCGCGGCGGATTTCGGAAGACTACGCCGGTCGTCAACTTGTGTTGATCGGTGTGCTCAAGGGGGCTTTCATCTTCATGGCCGACCTGGTGCGACGCCTGACGATTCCGGTGACCATCGACTTTATCGGAACGTCCAGCTACGGAAGCCAGACCGTCTCTTCCGGCCACATCCGCCTGACCCGGCAGATCGGCGTGGACGTCGCCGGGCGGGACGTGCTCATCGTCGAGGACATCGTGGACACGGGCCGAACCCTCGCCTTCCTGGTGGCGCATATCCGCTCCCTGGGCGCCCGCAGCGTCAATGTCTGCGCCCTGCTCGACAAGCGCGCGCGGCGCCAGGTGGAGGTGGCGGTGCCTTACTGCTGCTACGCGGCGCCGGACGCCTTCCTTGTGGGCTACGGGCTTGACTATGACGAGCGCTACCGGCAACTGCCGGGCATCTACCGGCTGAAATTCGAATCCGAAGGTACGCCATGATCATCACCTGCGAAAATTGCCACGCCAGCTACAAGCTGGACGACTCCCTGCTGGATCCAGCCGGGTCGCGCGTCCGCTGCACCAACTGCGGCCATGTGTTCGTTGCCCGACCGCCCCAGGAGATTCCTCCGCCGGAAGACGATGCGCCGGTGTCAGCGCCGGCCGAAGGCGCCCTCGGCGGCATCGATGAAATGTCGCCGCGTCAGCGCCGGGGATTCGAGACAGCAGTCGATTCCGGCGGGAAGGCGCCGGATGCGGCGGAAGAAGAGGCGGCCTTCGAAATGGATCTGGACCTCGATGACGGGAGCCAAGCGGACGACGCCGATCACCCGGATGGGCTGGCCCTGGATCTCGACCTGGACCTGGACGATGACGTGAAGGAATTTGCCGCCAACACGGAGGATTTGGAAGAGCTGGATCTTGACCTGGACCTCGAACCCATGACGACCCAGCTTCCCGCGAAGGCGGAGGCCGGAGCGCCATCGGAGGAGGATCTGGACCTGGAAGAAATCCAGAAGATGCTCACCATTGATGACGAGGCGCTGGAACCCTTGCCCGCCGAGGATCGACAGTCGACTGACGGTGATACCGAGGTCCTGGCCGACCTTGAATTGGACCTGGAGAAACCGGAAGAGGCGGCGGAGGCCGGGCGCTCCGATGAATTGGGCCTGGAGTTAAACCTGGATCTGGACGTCGATCTGGAAGAAGCCGAGGCCCCTCGAGCCGATTCGTCAAACCTGGATCTGGACTTGGACCTGGGAGACACCGAGGGGCTGCCACGGTCGGATGGCTCCTCCGGGAGTGAAGAGCTGGACTTGAGCCTGGAGCCGCTCGACTCCGAGTCGATGCCGGCGGAAACCGAGGTCTTCGAGGAAGAGGAACTCGACCTTGGCGACATCGATATGATGCTCCACACGGACGAGGAAGCGCCGGCGTTGGCCGGGGAGGCGGACCGGAAAGAAAGCGGCACGGAGACCTCGCCTGATGGCACGGAGCTGGAGACGGCGGAAATCGCCGCCGGCCTGATGCGCTCGGAGGAGCCTGAGGCCGAGCTGGACGTTTACGGGGAAGAAACAGGGGCGCCCCGGGACCCGGAAAGCGACGAGGAGGTTGCCGCCCTTGGCGAGGCCTACACCCTCCGGACTGCCACCGATGCCGACGGGCAGACCAGCTTGACGGCCGAGCCGGAGCCCATCGTGGCCAGGGAAGCGGAGAGGGGGGGCGGCCGGCGACGCTCGGCTTGGCCCCTGGTGGTCCTCCTGCTCCTGGGGGTGATCGGCGGCGGGCTCTACTGGGCCAGGCAACAGGGGGTGGATCTCGCCTTTCTTTCGCAGCTCTTGGGCCAAGAGGCGGCTGACGAGGCCGGCAACCTGAAAATCAGCACCCTGGCCATCGACAGCCGTTTTGTCGAAAATGCCACTTCCGGGCGACTGTTCGTGGTCTCCGGCAAGGCGCGCAACGACTACGACCGCCCCCGTAGCCAGATCCAGATCAAGGGCAGCCTCCTGGCCAAAGGCAAGCGGCTGGTGGGAAGCGAGACCGTGTTCTGCGGCAACGTGCTCACCGACCTCGACTTAAGCCGCCTGGAGATGGCGGAGATCAAGCGGCGCCTCGGCCGGAAGACCGGGACCAACAATTCAAATGTTGACGTGCCCCCCGGCCGGCTGGTCCCTTTCATGGTGGTCTTCGACAACCTGCCCCCGGACCTGGAGGAATTCACCATCGAGGTGTTGTCTTCGAAGTGAGGCGCTTTGGGGCGCGTCGGGGTTTTCCTCTTGACTTGAACCCGGCGGCTTGCTAAAAGCCCCTTTTCACTCGGCGGCCTCCTGCCGCCGGTTACGGCGATGTAGCTCAGTTGGTCAGAGCATGCGGCTCATATCCGCAGTGTCCGGGGTTCAATTCCCTGCATCGCCACCAGATTACCAACCAGCATCGTCCGATGCTGTCAAAAAAGGCCTGACAAATCAGGCCTTTTCTTTTTCCGCAGCTGCTGGGTCATTCTTGAGAGCCTGCTGACCAGGTTTTACCCCGGATCGCATTTGTCCGGTCTTGGCCTGGCCCCGAAAAAAATCTGCAGCGCTGAATTTTTCCGCTTCGGAATTATCACAGTATGTCAGTGGCCGGTGGTAGCCTCGGGGAAAACACCCACCAAAGGAGGCTGCCATGGAACCCGTCGGGACATTTCTGGAAACCTGCCGTCTGACGCGCAAGCAGACCCACCGCAACCTGACCGTGTTCGCCCTGCTGGGCGAGCAGGTCTTCGACCCGGACTACCTGCTGCTGGAGTCGGCCCTGGAAGAGGGGTTGATGGAGATCCGCGAGCTTGGCCCGGAAGGCTCGGTGCCCGAGCTGCGGCTGGTCAACCGGGCCAAGCGGCCGGTGCTCATCGTTGAGGGCGAGGAGTTGGTGGGGGCCAAGCAGAACCGGGTGGTCAACGTCACCATCCTGGTGGCGCCGGAGGCCGAGCTGGTGATCCCGGTCTCCTGCGTTGAGCAGGGACGCTGGTATTACCGCTCGGAGAAATTTTTCCGGGCTTCAGTCCGCCCGGGCGAAACGCGTGCCGTCTCCCGTCGCGAGGCGAGCAATCTTTCCCTCCTCTTCCAGGTAGCGCAGGTGCGACAGGGCCTCGCCGGTGGCGAACCACTGCTGGGCCACGGGGAAGTCCTCCCAGCGGTCCGCCTGGATGTCCCAGGTCATGCGGGCGGCGATCTCGAAGGCGTTGCCTGGACCGTCGGCCAGGATGTTGAGCACCTCGGCCAGGCGGGCCCGGTGATGGTCCTGGAGTTCGGCGATGCGCGGGCGCGGATCGTTCATCAGGCGCCGGTGGCCCGGCAGGGTGCGGGCCACGTCCAGGGCCGCGACCTTGTCGAGGCTTTCAAGATACGCTTTGAGGGGGTTCTCGGCATCCGACCAGCACTGGATGTTGGGAGTGATGTCGATGAGGATGTGGTCGCCGGCGATCAGCAGCTTGTGCTGCGGCTCGTAGAGGCACATGTGTCCCAGGGTGTGCCCCGGGGTGGAAACGCAGCGGAAGCGATAGGATCCGAAGGCGAGGCTGTCACCGTCGGCGAGCATCTCCATCGGCGGCACCCACTCGGAGCCGAAGCGATTGCCGGGATGGGCCGCCAGGGCGGCGCGCAGGCGATCCACGGGAAACCCGTGGCGTCCGGCATATTCGAGCATGAACCCGAACCCCTCCCAGGATTCGATGATCTCCGCGTCCGGCCGGTTGAAGTAGACCCGCGTGTCGGCGGTGGCCAGCCGGGCCACCAGGCCGAAGTGGTCCGCGTGCAGGTGGGTGATGAAGAGATCGGCCCGGGCCGGATCGACGCCGATGTTTTTCAGCCCCCCTTGCAGGGCCTCGAAGCAGGTGTCGTGGTTGAGGCCGGTGTCGATGATCAGGCTGCGGCGCGGATCGCGGATCACGTAGCTGTTGAGGAATTTCAAAGGCGTATTGGGCAAGGGAACCTTGATGCGAAAGAGGTCGGGGCTGATTTCATCAATCATGGTAGGCCTTTATCTTTGGGTTGAGTGCTGAACGATCGTTCACTGTAGCCAATGGATTCTCCGATTTCAAGCGCGAAGCGCTTCACGCAGGCCTGGTAGATGGCCGCGTCGAGGCGGTTGGCGGCCCGGAAACGGGAGAGCGTTTCGGCAGACAGGCGGCGGATCTGCGGTGCGCGGCCCCAGGCATCGGTGACGTTGAGCCGGGGCAGGGGGATGGGGGGCTTGCCGAGGCGCTGGGCCAGCAGGTTTGCCGATTCTTCCAGGCGCTCCTGCAGGCCGATGAAAAAATAGCCTTCAAGCACTTGCCGCCAGTTGTGCGGGCCGGCGCCGAGGGCATCGGCCAGAATACCGACGTGGTCCATGAGATAGCGATCCAGCACATCCTCCCGGCGCACCCCCATGCGCCCCTCCCAGCGATAGAGGGACAGCACTAGGGCCAACGGATCGCGCACTACGGTAAAGCAGCGAAAGCGCGTCGATCCGAGGACCTGGGGATAACGCGACGACAGGCGCCCCTCCGGCCCATCGAAGTGGCCGCAGAGGCAGTGGCGGCCGTCCAGGGCGGAGAGGTCCAGCGGTGGGCCGAATTCCTGCGCCCAGCCCTGGCGGTAGTCGCGGCGGACGATGAACCACTGCTCCAGCACCGCCAGCAGGCTGGTGCCGCCGCACTTGGGAATGTGGTGAAACACGGTCACCGGGTCGGTGCTCATTGCCGGCGCCTCACGGCAGCTCCACCACGACATAGCCGCCCCGTCCATAGCCGAAGGGGCGGAACAGGTGGTGGTAGCCGCTGCTGATGGCCCGGTAGAAGGTGTCGAGGGCGACGGCATAGGGCTGTTGGTCCGCATCCACATCGAGGATGGTGACCGTGTCGCTGGGGCCATGGTAGCCGCCTACCGGAGAGATGTGGGGAATGTGGAGCGTGGCCAGGGCCTCGCCCTGGTCGAAGTGGGCAATGAGCAAAGTGTCGCCGTGGGTTTCGAAGCGATGGAGCCGCGCCCGCAGGTCGGCGGTGATGCGTCGGGCGGCGGCGGTGGCCGGCTTGGCGGCCTGGACGCTGGCGACGCGGCGGTAGCGCAGGCCGTAAGCCGCCAGGCTGTCCCGGACCACCCGGGTGAGCAGGGGCAGGGGCAACCCCCGGCGGCCCCGGTAACCGTCGGGGTGCATGCGTGCCTTCCAGTGGCCGGTGGGCACGGCGTCCAGGAGCTGCGCCTGGGTCACCGGCGGCCGGGGCGCTCCCTGGACCTCTGCCACGGCGTTGACGACCGTGGCCACGGTGGCCGCCGAACAGGCGGCGGGGGTGAACTGGTGCACGTAGTGGCGGAACAGGGCTTCCTTGAGCCGGTTGCCGTGAAAATCAGGATCGATGACCGGTCGCGGGAGATGAGACTTGCCTGTTCCGGCGGGTCGGATCAGATCCAGCGGCAGGCGCATACAGGCAAGCAGCAGGCGGCGGTACAGGACCATGGCGGCTCGGCCCGGCATGGCGGTCAGCGGTCTCCCCAGACCACCCGGCGGTACATCACCGGGTCGGTGTCCGCCTCGGTGGAGAAGACCAGCACCCGGGATCCGGGATCAAGGCCCATGGCCTGCTTCAGGCCCGCCAGTCGAGGGTCGCTCATGGTTTCGAAGACCAGCCCGAGTCCCACGGCGCCGGATTCCCCCGAGATCACGGGCGGATCGCCTTCCAGCGGGTTGCCCAACACCCGCATGCCGCGGCGGGCCACGCGGTCCGGGCAGGCGACGAACAAGTCGGCGCTGGGCCATAGAATGTTCCAGGCCAGGGGGCTGGGCACCCCGCAGGCCAGACCGGCCATGATGGTGTCCAGGTCTCCCTCGACCGGGTGCGGCTGTCCGTCTCCGGCCAGAGCCGAACGATAGAAGCAGGCCGCCCGGGTGGGTTCCACCACCGTCGCACGGGGCCGGCGCTCGCCCAGGCAGGCCGATAGCTCGGCCTGGATCGCCGCGGCAAATGATCCCACCCCCGCCTGGAGCACCACGTGGGTGGGGATGTCGTCGCCGAGGGCGTCGAGGCATTCGCGGACCAGGACCCGGTAGCCGTTCATTATCCAGGCCGGCACGGCCTCGTCGCCATCCTGGAACGTGTCCTGGATGAACAGCCAGCCGTGCTTTTCGGCGGCTGCGGCCGCCAGGGCCACCGCCTGGTCGTAGGTGCCGTCGATGACCTCCACGGCGGCGCCGAACATGCGCACGTTGTCGATCCTGGCCGGCGTCGTGCCCCGGGGCATGTAGACCACCGCCCGGCATCCGAGGCGCTGGGCAGCCCAGGCCACGGCGCGGCCGTGGTTGCCGTCGGTGGCCGTGATGCAGGTAATCTGCGCCAGGTGCTGCGCCAGGGACGGGTCGGTCAGAGCGGCCAGGGTCAGCGGGGAAGCCGCTACGCCGAGTTTTCTCGCCAATGCGCGGCACAAACCGTAAGCGGCGCCCATGGCCTTGAAGGCCTTGAGGCCGAAGCGCCGGCCCTCGTTCTTGACCCAGATCCGTCCCAGCCCCAGGTGGGCGGCAAGGCGGTCCAGGCAAACCAACGGGGTGGGGGTGTAGTCGGGCAAACTGCGGTAGAAGGCCAGGGCGTCTTCCACTGCCCGGCCGTCGTCGGCTTTCGGTGGACCGGCGCGGTGGCCGGCAGCGAACTGGATCCCTGTTGCGTCATCCATTTTTCTGTCCTTTCGCCTGTTCCCCGAACCGATTCTCAGGCGGTTCGCGTTTTTAAACCGTTTACCATAACCGGCGGTCCGAAAACCACCGTGAAATCGACGGCTGGGCCAATGCGAGACGATTGCCGACTGCTTGCGGTCATTATTGGTTATTCTTGCCTGATTGCCTTTAGGTCGACCCCCAACTGTGCCGGGAGCTTGATATTTTACGCCTAACTAGCTCGTTTTAGGTCAAAAACTCAATCCCCAAAGGAGATGCAACCATGGCAGCACCAGAGCAGATGTGGCAGTGCCAGACCACCAATTGCGGCTACATTTACAACCCGGACAAGGGGGATCGGAAGGGCAAGATCGGGAAGGGGACCGCCTTCGAGGATTTGCCGGAAGATTGGAAATGCCCGATTTGCGGGGCCAGCAAGAAGGCGTTTCGGAATCTGGGCACGGCTTGAAAGGCGTCCGTCATCCCGGGTGAAAAACCGGGATTTGGTTTTTTAAACCGTCGCGGAGGCGGAGAAGAGCAGGTTCCCGGCCAGTCGTCTGCACCGCCGCCGGCGTTTGACATCGATGCGCCGCGGTGGTAGAGCCTCTTCGAATGCCCTGGGGGAGTCGATGCCAATCGGCTGAGAGGAAACTGCAACGCGTTTCGACCCCGATACCTGATCCGGATCATGCCGGCGGAGGGAAGCGGACCATGCCTTTGTTTTCCCGGCCTACCTGTCGGGCAACACCGTCGGCGGGAGTCGTGCCTTGCTGACCGTTGCCGATCTCACCAAGCATTTCGACGCAGCACCGGTTCTGGATGGTTTCAGCTTCACCCTGCCGCGCAACGGGTTCACCGTCTTGATCGGCCCCTCGGGCTGCGGCAAGACGACCCTTTTCGACGTGCTCACCGGGGTGGTGCCCAAGGATGGGGGGACCATCCGCTGGAACGGCCGGGAGCTTGGCCACTTGGGAACGGTTGCCGCCTACATGCAGCAGAAGGACCTGCTGCTGCCCTGGCTCACCCTGGCCGAAAACGCCCTGCTGCCGGCCAGCTTGCGCAGGGAGAAGCACATGGCCGCCGCCCGCGAGCGGGTAAAAAGCCTGTTTGCCCGCCTGGGGTTGGCGGGCTTCGAAGATCATCGTCCCGCCACGGTCTCCGGCGGCATGCGGCAGCGCTGCGCCCTGGTGCGCACCCTGATGTTCGACCGTGAGCTCACCCTCCTGGACGAACCCCTTTCCGCCCTGGACGCCATCACCCGCAGAAGCCTCCAGTCGCTGCTGCTCATGCTCCAGCGCGATTTCCGGCGCACCCTGCTCATGATCACTCACGACGTGGAAGAGGCGCTGCTGCTGGCCGACCGGGTCCTGGTGGTCTCGGCCGCCCCCATGCGCATCATCCAGGACCTGGCCCTGCCGACCCAAAAGCCGCGGCGCCCCGACAATCCGGCGCTGATCGCCCTGAAGGAAACGGTGCTGGCGCGCCTGGAAGGAGAGCTGGACCATGGGGTGGCCTAAACTTTTTGTAGCCGGGGTCATCATGGTGCTGTTGGCCCTGTGGGAGCTGGCCTGCCGGGGCCTCGACCTGCCGGTCTACATCCTGCCGCCGCCGTCGCGGATTGCGCTGGTGGCGGTGGTAAAGGCCCGGCTGATCGGTCCCCATGCCCTGGCCACGGCGATGGAAATCGTTGCCGGCATCCTCCTGGCCCTGGCCGTGGCTATTCCCCTGGCCATCGTCATGTTTGCCTGGCCCGCCCTGGAGCGGGCCCTGGCGCCTTTCCTGGTGGCCAGCCAGGCCGTGCCGGTGTTTGCCGTGGCGCCCCTGCTGGTCGTCTGGCTCGGATACGGCATGGCCAGCAAGATCCTGATGGCCGCGGTGATCATCTTTTTCCCCATCACCGTGAGCCTCCTGGCGGGTTTCAAGAGCTGCGACCGGGACCTGCGCCTGCTCTTCGAGCTGATGGGCGGCAATTTTTTCCAGGCCCTGCGCCTGCTGTACTGGCCTTGGGCCCTGCCCCACTTTTTCGCCGGGCTCAAGGTGGGCGTGTCGGTGGCCACCATCGGCGCGGTGATCGGCGAATGGGTCGGCGCCCAGCAGGGGCTGGGCTACCTCATGATCCAGGCCAACGCCCGCCTCCAGGTGGACCTGGTTTTCGCCGTTATTCTTTGGCTGTCGGTCATGGGCCTGGGGCTCTGGAGCCTGGTGGGATGGATCGAGGGGCGGGTGGTCGCCTGGCGCTGAAAATTCGCTGGAACAGGTTGGACCGAAAGCCCCATTGGCATTTCAAACCCTGAACCTTGAATTTAATGAGAGGTCCCCATGAAACGTTTCCTGCTCGCCGTCGTCCTGCTGCTGTATGCCGCCGATGCCGGGGCGGCCCAAAAACTGACCCTCATGCTCGACTGGTTTCCCAACGTGGATCACCTGCCGGTCTACACGGCGGTCCAAAAAGGGTTTTTCCGGGAGGCGGGACTCGAAGTGGAGATCCTCAGTCCCTCCGAGACCACCGACGGGCTGAAGCTGGCCGCCGCCGGCCGGGTGGACCTGGCGGTCTCCTACCAGCCCCAGGCCATCATTGCCGCCGCCTCGGGGCTGCCGGTGCGCGTGGTGGGGCGCCTGGTGGGCCATCCCTTGACCACTTTGCTGTTTTTGAAGGACAGCGGCATCCGGACACCGGCCGATCTTTCCGGGCGGCCCATCGGCTACACCGTGCCGGGGCTGATGGACGTGCTGCTGGCCGCCTTCGCCAAGGTCAACGGCGTGGGCGACTACCAAGCGGTCAATGTCGGTTTTGCCATCGTCCAGTCCCTTTCCGCCGGGCGGGTGGATGCGGTCATGGGACCGTTCAAGACCTACGAAACCGTGGAGATGGCCCACCGGGGGCTGGCGGTCGGATACTTCGAGCTGGAAAAGTACGGGATTCCCGATTACGACGAGTTGATCTTCGTCTGCGGGGCGCAAACCCTTGAAAAACGACGGGCCGAAGTGGATGCTTTCATCGCCGCCGTGGCGCGGGGAATTGCGGCGGTGCGCAAGCATCCCGCCGAAGCCCTGGAGCTGTATTTCAAGGCGGTTCCCGATGCCGAACGGAAGACCGAAAGCGAGGCCCTGGCCCTGACCTTGCCGTACTTTGCCGGCCATCAGCGGCTCGACCCGGAGCGCTGGCAGCGTTTCGCCGATTTCGCCCTGGTTCACGGGCTTATCGAGACCCCGGTGGACGTGGGACGGCTGTTGGCCGGCCCCTGAAGGAAAAACACGTCTCCACGGCGGTGTCGCCCGGGATCTTGACTTCCCTCCGGCGGTGGTTAATGTTAGGCCAAAAGCCACGTAACAGCTTGATCTAACAGTTATTTATTGCCATGTGCGCAGATGGCGAGGTTGGACCTGACAACGCAAGCAAAGGAGGGATCATCATGGTTATCAGCAGAGATTTCTTCTTCCCAAGCTGGACGCGAGGCAGCCTTTTCGACGAACTGGGCCGGATGCAGCAGCAGATGATGCGCCTGAGCGAGGCATTGCAGCCGCGGTTGTTCGGCCATCCGACCGCCGGCGTCTTCCCGGCCGTCAACCTCACCGAGGACAAGGAAGGCTACTATCTGCGGGCCGAGCTGCCCGGGGTCAAGCCCGATGCCCTCGATATCCAGGTGTCCGGCCGCAACCTGTCGGTGAGCGGCGAGCGGGTGATCGAAACCGAGGGGGACGGGGTGCGCTACCATCGCCGTGAGCGCGAGGGCGGCAAGTTCTCCCGGATCATCGGCCTGCCCACCGACATCGACGCCGAAAAGGTTACCGCCAAGATGAAAAACGGGATCTTGACGATCCACGTGCCCAAGGCGGAAACGGCCAAGCCCAAACAGATCAGTGTGGCCTGATTGACCAGTGACGTATCGGGGAAAGGAGGGACCGAAGATGACCGAATCCAAGGAACTCCAGGTGAAGGATAAACAGGCGGTCAGCACCCCGGCCGAGCAGACCCGGCCCGGTCCGGTGTTCACCCCCGTGGTGGATATCTTCGAAAACGACAACGAGATCCGCCTGCTGGCGGACATGCCGGGGGTCAAGGCCGAGGACTTGAACATCGACCTGCGCGACAACATCCTGACCATCGTCGGCGATGTGCAGCCGTGGGAGAAGGGCACCGAGACGGACCTTCTGATCGAGTTCGAAATCGGCCGTTTCTACCGCCAGTTCACCTTGGCCGAAACCATCGATCAGGAGCGCATCGAGGCCAAGTTGGCCGACGGGGTGCTCAGCCTGACCCTGCCCAAGCATGCCAAGGCCACGCCGCGCAAGATCACCGTGGCCACGGCGTAATCGAGATCTTTGACACGCCGGGCCGGCCGCAGTCATCGGGCCGGCCCGGCGTGTCGATTGACCGCAGAGACCTCAGCGCCTTTTCACGTTTGTTTGTCATGGAGCGGGACTACTACCTCGTGCTGGGCATTCCCCGCGGGGCGAGTCCGGAGCAGATCAAGACGGCCTACCGCCGCAGCGCCAAGCGGCTTCACCCCGATACGTGCCCTGAAATCAACGCCGAGGCGTTCCGCGAACTTGCCGCCGCCTACGAAACCCTCTCCGATGAAAAAAAGCGCCGGGCCTACGACACCCGCCTGAGCCCGGCCGAGTCGAGCGTTGCGCCGCAGCGGGTCGCGGTGGGCCGCGCCGTGGCACCGGCCGCCGGTGCATGCCCCGTGGTGCCGCTGGACGAAGTCCCTGCCCTGCGCGGCCACCCAACGGTGCTGGAAATCGAGGTGCGCCTGCCGCGGGGCCTTGCCCGCACCGGCGGCCGCATTCTGCTCGAGCTGCCCGTGGAAGCGGCATGCCCGCGCTGCGCGGGAGCCTTCTGGGAGGCCTTCTGGTGCCCCCTCTGCGGAGGCCTGGGCGCCGTCAAGGTCCCGGTCAAGGTGCCCCTGGACATTGCCCCCGGCACTGCCGACGGTCACCGCCGCACCGTGGTCCTGGGCCGCGAAAGGTTGATGCTGGACCTGCGTTTCGTCTGCCGATAGCCCGCCCAAGCGCAAAATTTTAATGACCCTATCAGCCTCAACGCGTTTTGTATCGGATCATTCTCTATTATATGATACAAATTTGCCCCCGTACTTTTATCTCAGTTGCAAACTGAAGCCACATTTTCCGATACCAGGATTCGCTTCTTGGGACCGGGGAAAGTTGACGCGAATGGTTTTAAAATTCTGTCGGGGGATTGATTTCCGTATTGGGAGGCTTTCATTTTTTTGCCTTGAAATCTTCCAAAATTCGATGTATGCGAAGAGGTAAATGTTCTCACCTGTCGGAATAAATTTAAACATGTAAAAGGAGAATGGAATGCCACCGAAAATGGTTGTTGACAATGTCGCCTTGATTGAAATGGTCAAAAACAAAGTGCCTCAAGCGCAAATCATGGAAAAATTCCGCTTCAAGACGTCGACGCAGCTCAAGGTCGCCTACGTCAATGCCCTTATGGAAACCGGCCAGGCCCCTGTTCTGGTTTCCGGCCGAGGAAAGAAATCCAAGGCGATGGATAATCGGATCAGCATCAACAAGCGCGGCAGCCTGATCATTCCCAAGGAGCTGGTCGATCACTTCGGATTCAAAATTGACGACGCCTTCGAGGTGCGAAAGTCCGCCGCAGGTCTTTCTCTGAAGAAGAAATGACAACGTTGTTTCAGGTCGCTAATCGCTGACAGCCGGTTGTCGAATTTCGATTTTCGCCCCCCGAGAAATGGCATGCTCGCCGCCGAGGATGCACCCGGTGACCAGTATCCTGTTTCCGGGGGGGGCTTTTCTTCCCCACGGTTTCTGCGAGGACTGTCTGAAGGAACGCTACCCGGAGATGGCCGGCACGCTGCTGACCGAAAAAACCTGAACCTTTTCCAAACATCTTTCAAAAACACTTCAAAAGCTCGCCTTTCCCCCGAAAAGCTTTTTTCTCTCTGAATTTGGCGGAAGGCCTTCAAAGGGGGTCAATCGTCGGCTTGATGGGACAAATCCGCCGCTGCCATGGCCACCACGTGAGACACCACGGGCAAGAGCAGTTCGGAAATGGTACCGTCGAGGGTGGCGGTGCCCGGCACCTGGATGAAATGGCTGATCGGCTGCACTTGGAGGGCCCCCGTTTCCGGCCGTCGGCCCAGGGCCGACTGGATGATGACGGCCAGTCTCGCATAGCGGCAGCCGAACACCGACAGCTCGTCCAAGGCGAGGTTGAAATGGCGCTGACTGGAGGCATCCAGCAAAATGAGGTTGTCCTGGCGGGTGTCGTAATCATCGCGCAGCACCGGCAGGTACCAGTGTCCTTCGGCAAAAAAGGGAGACGGAAACAGCCCCTTGGGAAGCTGGGCCACCGTGCTGAAGTCATCCACGGTAATGCCGCCGAGAAGATCCCGCTCCCAGCGGGCCACGGTCTCTGCGCCGTAGGCCTCCACCATGATTTCGCGTTTTTCCAAGGGGATGTATTTTTGCGCCGCACGGCTGTCCACCGTGACGATGGGACCGTGGGCCGCTTCGCCGAAGACGTGGGGGACCACTACCAGCCGGCCGTGGCGGGCAAAGGCATCCTCCCAGAACAGGCCGCTGCCGCCCGGCGCGCCGATGTAAAAAGCGGTGGTATAAGCACGGTTGGCCCCTAGACACCCGGCCAGCCCAGCGTGCAGGGCCGCATCGCCGAGTACGGCATGGAGGGTTTCGGGCAGCAGTCTCAGGTGATCCGAGAGGATTCTGCCCCGGCCCCAGTCCCTGGACTGCCAGGCGGCTGCAAGCAGGTGGCAAAAGGCCAGGTAAAGGGCGTCAACGGCCGCCGGCGACGCGGTTTCGGGGAGGGCGAGCATGCCGGCCGAAGCGTTGAATCGGCGTTCAAGGAGCGGATCCAGCGCCGGCCCGATCCAGGCCGCCGGCACCCTGGCAGTGTCCAGCAGTCGCGACAGCAAGGCCGGATCCGGCGCGCGGGTGCCGCAGGCCAGCACCAGGGTCTGTGGTAAGAGGTGGCCGCGCAAGCCGGTTAGACGTTCCACCCGCAGTCCGCAGGGCAGAAACGCTTTCCACTGGGCGGCCGTGGAGAGGGCCGCAGCGTGGGCCATGCGGTCGGTGGGGGCCAGGAGCAGGGTGCCGTCGGGGGGCAGCTCGTCAAAAAGCCAGTGGGCGAGTGCGATCGGGCCCAACGATTCCGAGTTGTTTTTTGTGACGATGTCCTCCAGCCAGGACGGGCCGCCGGCAAGTTGTTGCAAATGATCAAAATAATCAACTGTCCGGTCCGCTGCGACCAAGGCGTGGATGCCGTCTTCCGAAATGGGGGCGACCGGGGTCTCGACGGCAGCCGGAACCGGCAGCGCCGATACGGCGGCTTGGGGGGAAAGGGTGTCGGCCGGGCGGGTACGGGCAACGGTCACCGACTTGGCCCGGTTGCGCGGGAAGCCTTCGCTGGTTTGACCATGGCTGATGCCGTACTGGTACGCCAGCTCGTAGTGGAAAACCAGGTCCAGGAACGGCTGGAAGCAGTCCTGGATCTTGGGCAGCCAAAAACATTGGCCCCCGCTGAAGCGCTCCACCTGGCCGCTTTCCCGGCTGGCGTAGCTGACGGCGATGAAATCGATGTCCGCTTTGGAGAGCCGCTGCATCGCCTTCAGGGCTGCGGCGATATTGCCCCGTCCGGTGGCGTTGACCAGCACCAGGGTGCGCGCCTTGACCAGGTCGCTCACATCTTCGGGCAGGTCCTGGAAATCCATGGCCCGGCTCACCGAGGTCCAACTGGTTTCCTCCAGCTTCATGGCGGCTTCCCGGCCGGTACCGCTGCGATACACGTCGTCGATCACCAGGCAGGCGGCGGCGTCGCCGTAGGCGGCGGCCATGCGGGCGCAAAAGGCTTGCATGGCCTTGTCGCCTTGCAGTTCTCGGATCTGGTGGGGAAGCTGGCGCATGATGGCCGCCATGGATTCGGCGGCTTCGGTCTGCCGCGTTTCCCGGGCCACCCATACCGCCAGCATGGCCAGGCTGAAGGCCAGGCTGAATGTGCTTTTTACCGCCGCCACGGTGACTTCCTCACCGCTGAGGCACAACACCGACCCACCGCTCTTGGCCAGTACCAGGGCCATGTCGGAGAATTTTTTCTCGGTCACCCCCACCGCGACGATGTTGCGCCGCACCAGCAGCTTGGCCAGCTCCACCATTTCCGCCGTGGTGCCGGACCAGCTCACCAGGATGGCCAGGTCCCGTTCCGGGCTCAAGGAGCGCGACAGCAGCTCGAATGCCGTCGCATCCACCGCCACCGTTTCCAGTTCGGGCAGGTACCGCCGGAAAATGCCCCGGGCGACCAGGGCCACGTGAAAGGCGGTGCCGCAGCCCACCAGGACGATGCGGCGCAGGTTCTGAAATTGCGGCCCGAAGCGCCGGTGAAGGAGCTTTTCGTTGAGTCCCGGCTCCGGTCTCTCACCTTCGCGGGGCATATAGGTGCGCAGAAGGTCCTCGAGACGGTCGGGAATTTCTCGCTGGTGCGAGACAAACAGCGAGGCGTACAGGTCGCGGCGTACCTGGGGCGGCTTGAGCGTGGCGGCGATGGGGTCGATATCCCGGATCGGCTCCTGCTGCAGGTTGGCCAAAAACACGTCCCTGCGTATTTCCCCCTTGCGCATCACGGTGTCGATGCGGGCGAAGTGGCTCTCGCTTTCAAGGGGAAAGATTTCCACGGCAAAAACGCGGCACAGGGCCTCTTCGTCCTGTTCGAACCGGCGCCAGAGGGCGTCGATTTGCGCCTGCGGCGCGCCCTCGGCGCGCATCCGGGCGATGGCTTGCTCACGATTCTGCGCCAGTTCCATCAGCTCTCGGCAGCGGGCGTAAATCAGCTTCTGGGGAAAGAGACCAATGGCGGCGTTGATGTCCGAGACCACCATCACGTCGTGGTTGTCGCGGCGGCGCACGATGAAGATGGGCCGGTTGTTGGCGGCCACGTAGAGCCGGCGGGAAGAGATGCGGCTCAAGCCGATGACGGCGATCTGGCCTCCGTGCTGCATCATTTGGCGTACCGCGGCCACGAAGGCCATTTCGTCGAGGTAGGCCTCATCCCGGTGGTGCACCGCGTGATAAATCTGGTAATCGATGGCCTGGCTGCCGATGGAAAGGTCGATCATCCCCTCTTCGGTCTGCTCCCGGATCGCCTCGAAGCGCCGCTGCTCCTGGCGCAGGATCCGAAAATAGTATCCCCAGAGCAGTGAGAAGTATTCTCCGGAGTTTTCACTGCGGAACGAGAAACCGGCGACTTTTTTCAGGTAGCGCTTCAGCCGGGTTTCCATGCCGGCATCGAACTGGCCGTTGACCGCGATGGCCCGCTGGCGGGTTTCATCGAGGAAGGGGTGGCAGTTGGCCAGGGTTACCGGCGACTGGAGGGCCCAGCGGCCGTGGGCGATGATGGGGGGGGTGATCAGCCTCAGGCTCAACGCATCGCTGACCCCCGGGGTGACGGCGGCCGCTGCTGCGGCGCTGGACGGATCAGCGGCCAGGGCGGGCAACACCATTTCCTGCTGCAGGGCGTGGAGGGCGGCGGATGCGGCCCGCCCGAAAAGATTGACGGCCTTTTCCAACTGGTAAACCTCGTACCAGGTCAAAGGTGCCGCGGAAGCTGTCTCCGGCCACAGGCTCTGGAGCAGGGCGGTCATCCGCTCATGGAGCGCAGGGTTTGCGGGAATGCGCGACAGCAGGGCGCTATCCAGGAGCCGGAACACGCCGCGCACCCCGTCGCGATCATAGTCTTCGGGAACGGCCAGGGGACAGACGGCCATCAACTGCCAAAGCGCTTCCCAGGCTTCCGGGTGCAGGCTGGCGGTTTCGGCCCAGAGAGAGGGGCTGTGAGGAGAGGCAAGGCCTTCCAGGACCTGGTCGAAGAGTTGAAGCAAATCTTGCGGGGTAACGTTTTCCGCCAAGGGGAAATCACTGAGGGCCGCTTCCAGGGCCCGGCGGCAGAGGCTCTGGATCACCACCGGCGAAAGGTCGTAGGCCTGCACCAGGTGTTCCACCAGGTCGGCCAGGGCTTCCGGGGTGTCGGCGTGGAAAACCGGCATGGCGCCGGGATCGCCTCCGGTGCCGGGGTAGAGGCGGCGGGCCTCTTTCGGGGGCAGGCAGACCAGGTCGTCGAATCCAGGCGCCCCTTCCCCGCCCGCATCGATTTCAGGGAGGCCTTCCATCTGGAGCAGGGCCCGGCGCCACTCGAGCCGCGCCTCGTCTCCGGCCGCCGGGTTCACGGCAGCCAGCAGCTTGGCCGCCCGGTCCGGGTAGGCCGGGTTTCGCACCAGCTCCCGCACCAGTTCACCCACCGCGCCGAGGGACTTGCGGATGCGGATCGGTTCGTTCTCATCGCCATGGAGCCCGATCCCGGTGCTGTCGGGGGCCCGGTAGGTGATGGCCGACATCCCGGTGAGCACCCGGGTCAGGGGGTTGCCGGCTCCGCCGAAATAGGCAACGATGCCGCACATGGAATGCTCCTTGTTGTGTACTAAGAAGGATTTTTGGGATCCTTTGTGGACGCCGGCCGGCAACAGGCGTGAATAAAAGCTTTCATGTCTGTTTCAAACTCCAGACGCCAGATCCGTTGCGCTATCTCTTCGGCCTGAGCATTCCCCAGTACAGGCGCTGCCAAACGTTGGAACTTGGCTTTCAGTTCCGCATCTGTTGGTAGGGTGTCGAGTGCCTCCCAGCGGGGCTCCATCCGCTCCGAGGTGTACTGTTTCCCGTCTCGGGTTTCAACAATGACTTTCGCATACGTCTTTGCCGGAAAAACAGATTCATAGACGGCATCCACCTCGGTGCAGATTTTAGTAAGCAACTCAATGATTTGCGGGTCAAAAATTCTCGGTGGTGATACCTGGTCAGGGCCTACTTCGCCATCCACCAAGGCGGCCGCCACCGGAAAGGCGATGTTGTACTGGGCTTCTTCCGTATTGCGGGGCGGTTTGATGCTCAAGGCGCAGGCAGCCGCGAAGGTTCGGATGCAGATGGAATGGATGGCTTGCGGAGAAAGGTTTTCCTCCCTTTGGATCTTAAGGGCCCCGTCCACAGCCGGCTGGGCCCACCGACAGGCCGCGTAGGGTTTGAAATACAATCGGCGGATTTGCCAATCAGCACCCAAGGCATCGATCCATTCGGGATCCGGTGTGTCAGCAAAAAGGGGTTCAATGCCGGTGAAACCTCCCCGGGCCATCAACACGGACATTATCGCCACCATCGCTCCCCAACCGATGCTGTCTTTTCCCATGCACGGGGTGGCGATCCCTTTCATCATGGGGGCGATGGGGGCATGGTATTCAGCGCTACCCATGGCGTTTCGAAGGGTAGCGGCTTCCAATCCCAGGATTTTGCCTGTCGCGGCGGCGCCAGCGATTGCCCCCCAACTTCCCGATGAATGATAGCACTCGTAGGTGGCATGACGGATGCGTCCGGCACGGATGCCGACTTCATAACCGACGATCAAGGCCGCGAGAAAATCCACGCCGCGACAAACCGGGACAATTTCCGCAGCCGCCAGCAACGCCGGCAGGACGCAGGCACCGGGATGTCCTTTGACCCTCCGGTGTCCGTCGTCAATGTCGAGTGCGTTTGCTGCAAAACCGTTGGCCAATGCGGCCCCGGAGGCCGATACGCGGCTGCCGTGCGCCAGGATCGTGGCTTCGTCGCCACTGTACTGGGATCGGGCGATTTTTGCCATGAGACGACCGGCCGGTGTCTCGGCGCCGGCCAGCAGGGCACCAAGAGCATCGAGCAGGCAACGCTTGGCCTGATGACGCACATCGTCGGGGAAGCGCTCCCAAGCGCTTTCCCGGATGAAGCGAATCACGGTGTCGTTGGCGTTCATTGATCTTCGGTTTTTACCAGGACAGAATTCTTCCTGAGGGTGGCGGTGCAGGCCGCCACATGGCCGTGGATCTCAATGCACGCCGCTCCGCACAGACAGCCCTCAGTGGCCCGGATACGGTTTTTTGGCATGGTGCCTCTGCACGGAAACGCGGGGGGCCGCCATCGACCGGCTCCCCCGCGCGGATTTTCACTTCTTTATGCCGGATTCAGAGCAACCCCGCATCCTTGAGCCACTGGGACACCACCTCCTTGACGGCCTTGTGCTCGCCGTCAACCTGGTAGTTGAGGGCGGTCATGGTCTCGGTGTCCAGTTTTTCCGCCAAGGGAGCAAAAATCGACGCCAGCTCGGGATACTTTTCGGCGGTTTCCTTTTTGACCACCGGGGCCGGGTTGTAGACCGGAAAGTAGTTCTTGTCGTCTTCCAGCACCACCAGGTTGAAGCCCTCGATGCGGCCGTCGGTGGCAAACCCCATGGCCACGTCGATATCGCCCTCTTTCAAGGCCTTGTAAAGCAGCCCCGGTGTCATTTTGATGATCTTGTCGCGGGGAAACTTGAAGTCGTACTTTTTCTGCAGCGGCTTGTAGCCGTCCGGCCGGGCATAGAACTCCTCGTTGGTGCCGAAGCGGATGACGTCCGGGTGCTTCTTGACGTAGGCCGACAGGTCGGAGAGGGTCTTGATCCCCTTGGCGGCGGCATCGTCGCTGCGCATCAGCAGGCAGTAGGTGTTGTTGAACGGCATCATGGGCAGCCACACCAGTCCGTTGCGCTCCAGGTCCGCCTTCTTGACGAAGTCGTAGCAGGCCTGGGGATCGGTGATCACCTCCTTTTCCTTGAGCATGGTCACCAATGCCGTGCCGGTGTACTCCATGTAGACGTCGATCTGGCCGTTTTCCAGGGCCGTGCGGGCCACCAGGGTGCCGCCCAGGCCGGTCTTGTCCACGGTTTCGAAGCCGTGCTTTTGCAGCAACTGGATCATGATTTCGCCCAGGATGCGCTGCTCGGTGAAGTTCTTCGACCCCACCACCATCTTCTTGTCGGCGGCGGCCGCCGGGCCGGCCACCAGGGCCAAGGCCAGGATCATGGCTGTCAAAACGCTGGTCCATTTTTTCATGGTGGTCCTCCTTTCAGGCGTTCGGTTGGATGATTGCGGTTTTCGAAAAAGGCCCCAAGGGACAAAAGGGACCAAAGCCGAAAACACCAGGTGGCGCCAATCTAAATATCCGAGGCGGTGCTTTGTTCGTAGACCAGGCCGGGGCTGATGGTCCAGCCTTCCACCTTGCCGAGAAACCAGTTGAGAAAGATGGCCAGGGCCGCCGTGGGCACGGCGCCGGCGAGCATGTAGCCCGGGTCCACCATGGCGATGCCCGAGAAGATCAAGTCCCCCAGACCGCCGCCGCCCACCAGAAAGCTCATGGCCGCCGTGCCTACGTTGATGACCATGGATGTGCGAATTCCGGCCAGGATGATGTAAAGGGCGTTGGGCAGCTCCACCCGGAAGAGCAGTTGGCGCGGGCTCATCCCCATCCCCCGGCCGGCGTCCAGGATCACCGGGTCCACGCTGGCCAGGCCGGCCACGCTGTTGCGGATGATGGGCAACAGGCCATAGATCACCAGGGCGAAGATGGCCGTCTTTTTGCCGATGCCCAGGTAGGTCATGGCGATGGCGATCACCGCCAGCGAAGGTACCGTTTGGCAGATTCCCAGCAGGTTGAGGCTCCAATTGCGGTAGCGGCGCATGAAGCCCCGGGTGAGCAGAATCCCGGTGGGCACTCCGATGCTGATGGAAATGACGCTGGAGATCAACACGAGATGGACGTGCTCGATAAACAGGATCCAGATTTCGTCGGTATTGTTCTTGGTAAACTCGAAAAAGCCGAGGCTTTCGAACCATGCGCCGGTGGCGAAAGCAAGCGCCAGCCCGACCAGGGTCCAGGTTTGGCCCCCCCCGGAAAGCTTGTTGAGACTGCCTTTCATAAGATTTTTCCCCCGGCCATGATCTTGCCCCAGCGGCCGCCGTGCTCGTCGTAGGTCTCTCCGACCACCCGGGCCAGGGTCGTGGTGTTGAGCACGCCCATCAGCTTGCCGTCGTCGTCCACCGCCACCACGATGCCGAGGTCGAAGGTGAGCATCTTGCTCAAGGCATCCTTCAGGTTCTGTTGAGGCCGGACGGTGAGGGTCATCGGCTTGGTGAAATCGCCCGCCTTGCCGCTTTGATCGTAGATGTCGCGCAGCGTGACGTAACCCTTGAGCCGGTCCTGGGGGTCGTTGACCAGCAGAAAGTTGAGCTTCTTCTCCTGCATGGCCCGGACGACGGATCCCACGTCGTCGGTGTCATGGCAATGGACGGGGTTTTCCAGCATGGCATCCTTGACCTTGAGCAGATCGAGGCGCTTGAGGGCCCGGTCGGCGCCGACGAAATCCTTGACGAATTGATTTTTGGGATTTGTGAGCAACTCTTCCGGGGTGCCGAATTGGACGAGTCGGCCGACATCCAGCAGGGCGATCTTGTCGCCCATCTTGATGGCTTCGTGGATGTCGTGGGTGACAAAGACGATGGTCTTCTTGACCTGGGACTGGATCTTGAGAAACTCGTCCTGGAGGACCTCGCGGTTGATGGGATCGATGGCGCCGAAGGGCTCGTCCATCAACATGACGGGTGGATCGGTGGCCATGGCCCGGGCCACCCCGATGCGTTGGGCCTGGCCCCCGGATAGCTCCCGGGGATAGCGGTGGCGGAATTGGGTCGGGTCAAGTTGCACCATGGTGAGCAGCTCGTCCACCCGCTCATCGATGCGCTGTTTGTCCCACTTGAGCAGCCGGGGCACGGTGGCGATGTTGTCGTAGACCGTCATGTGGGGAAAGAGGCCGATCTGCTGGATGGCGTAACCGATATGGCGCCGCAATTCGATAGGATCGATATCCAGGATGTTTTTGCCGTCGATGTAGATGGAGCCGGAGGTGATGGGGATCAGCCGGTTGATCATGCGCATCAAGGTGGTTTTACCGCAGCCCGAAGATCCGATCAGGACGCAGATTTCTCCTTCCTGTACCTCCATGTCGACGTCGTTGACGGCCGGCACGTTGGTGCCTGGGTAGATCTTGGTGACTTTCTCCAGCCTGATCATGAGCGCAATCCTTTGCTGACGAGGCGGTTTTCGATAAATCCGAACAGGTAATCGGCTGCCACGGCCATCAGTGCCACGGCCACCGAGCCGCAGTTGATCATGGCGTCATAGGACCGGTTGATGCCCATGAAGATGAAATGACCCAGTCCTCCCGCGCCGATATAAGCGGCGATGGCGCCGATGCCGATGGACATGACCACCGCCACGCGCACCCCGGCGAAAATCACCGACAAGGCCATGGGCAGTTGCACCCGGCCCAGCACCTGCATGCGGGTCATGCCCATGCCGATGCCGGCGTCGATGATGTTGGGGTCCACGTTCTTTATGGCGGCATAGGTGTTGCGGATGATGGGCAGCTGGGAGTAGAGCACCAGGGCCACGATGGCCGGCACCGTGCCGATGCCGTAGCCGAAGACCGACAGCAGGGGGATCATGATGCCGAACAGGGCGATGGAGGGGATCGTCATGATGATCCCGGCAATGTAGAGCACGATCTCGGCCGCCTTGCGGTTGAAGGTGATCCAGATGCCGATGGGAACCCCGGTGAAGATCGCGATGAGCACTGCCACGGACACGACCCAGGCGTGCTGGCCGGCCAGCTCGAGGGTGTAGTGCCAGTTGTCCAAAAAGAATTGCCAGGTTGTCATGGCGGGCCTCTCCGGGCTCGAGATATCCAAGCCGCGAGCCAATTAT
>Ga0209834_10000322_pt1 | contig 29737 bp, 31 predicted proteins | sample Mar14236cmmetaG_FD_184134 | JGI IMG/M metagenome (GOLD analysis project Ga0209834, IMG submission 184134) | Marine hydrothermal vent microbial communities from Guaymas Basin, Gulf of California to study Microbial Dark Matter (Phase II) - Marker... ... | reverse complement strand
TGATAAAGCAACAGATGTGGCAACAAATGTAAAATTATCTTGGGATTTCTCCGATCCAGACAATGATGCTCTGACATTTACTGTAAAGCTTGGAGATACAGAACAGAATCTACAAGAGGTTTACTCAGGTCCAAAAAGGGAAAAGACATGTGAACTGCAGTGTTCTACAAAGTACTACTGGAAAGTTATCGCAGATGATTCACATGGTCACAAAGTGGAGACTACACTGCTGGAATTCACAACTGTCTCTTGTGTAAACAGAAAGCCAAAAGCGCCTATTTTGATGACACCAAGTGACAATTCGACAGATTTATCTACAACACAAGTGACGCTTCATTGGACATGTAACGATCCAGACAACGATGCCTTGACATACACCATATATTTTTCAGAGAGCACCCCCCCTTCGGAATATCAACTCACCACAAACAACAGCTACGACGTCTTTTCTCTGAAACCTGAAACTACGTATTACTGGAAGATCAAGGCTTCTGATGGGGAATACAGCTCTGAAAGCGCCATATGGAGATTCACAACAGCTTCTTCTGGAACAAACGTGTCTCCTACAGTACCTGTTAACGTTTGTCCGCCAAATGGTGTGTCCGGTGTTTCAGTACCTGCGACTCTCACATGGCAGTGTTCCGACGAGGATGGTGATGATATTAGTTTTTCGGTGTTTCTTGACTCGAGTACTCCTCTGCAACTTCTTTGCCAAACGGATGAGCCATTTGCAATTGCATCAGATCTGATACCTAACACAAAATACTTTTGGCAAGTTAAAGCAGATGATGGGCATGGGCACATTGTATCGAGCCCTATTTGGAGTTTCACAACCGCTGGATTGGGCAACTCTCCCCCATCTGAGCCGAGTGATCCATCACCTTCAAATGGAACAACGGGAGTAGCTACCGAGGTAGTTTTAAGCTGGGAGTGCACAGATCCAGAAGGTGACTCACTTGCATACGATATCTACTTTGGAGAAAGTCAAGATCCACCACTGATAAGGCAGAACCTTTCGGATAATTTCATATTGATTCGTGACCTCGAAGATAAAAGAACCTACTACTGGAAAGTTGCGGTTAAGGACGGATCACACGTTGTTGAAGGACCACTTTGGTGGTTCCGTGTAGGTGAATACGCTCAACCTGAGAGCGTAGTCACGCTAACTGACGGCGGACTCTACGTTGTTGATTATGTTGGTAGTACTCCTGCTTTATCATCTCGAGTGAATTTGCCACAAGTAAGAGATCTCGATGTGTATGAAAATAAAGCATATGTTGTTGGAAACGAAGAAATGGACATTGTTCAGCTTGAAACTTTGACCGTTGAGGCAACTTCTGATACAACAGGTTCGGGAATTCAAATCTCTACCCTGAGGCCATTACAGAGAATTGTTGCTCAGACTTTGTATGGCTGTGTAACAAACGATTCAAGCGGTTTGATCCTTCTCAATGTTTCGGATGAAACTCATATTTGCTTGGTATCAGAAGTGAACGTTGAAAATGCAGAAAGCTTGTTCGTCAGTGGAGAGCATATATACATCCCTTCGGATTCTAAACTTGTAGTGATCAATGCCCTGGATGCCTATAACCCATGGCAGGAGGGTTTCTACAACGGCACGAGCATTGCAGACGTCTATGTAATTGACAATACTGCGTATGTGTTGGACGATTCAAAGGTTGTGAAACTCGATGTGTCTGATCCATCAAATCCATTGAAAACACAGGAGAGCTCGGTAGATTTCAATTCTCCTTCACATCTATATGTTCATGACGGACAAGTATATGTTGTTGACTTAGATGGGTTGACAGTTCTCAATGGCAATCTCGAATACGTAGATAGCATCGATATTTTGGGAATAAACGATGTACTCGCCTCAGGAGATTATCTGTACTTGGCAACAGAAGACGGTCTGCTTTTGTTGACTACAGACACGCTCCAGACTTTATCTCGAGTGATGGATGGTGAAAACGTCATAGCATTGTCTCTTTACAAATAGCGTGTGTCACATGTTATACACAAAAAAGCCCGGCGCAGGAAACTGAGCCAAATTTTTGTTTGCCAGTTGACTCGTAACAATTATGTGCTATCATTTAAAAGGTATTCGATAAAAACACTGATTAAGAGGTGATTTTGATGAAGAAGGGAATACACCCTGAAATGAAGCTCATAACGGTCAAATGTGCGTGTGGGGCCGAGCACACATTTTGGTCAACTAAGGAGAACATACGAATTGATGTGTGCTCGAATTGTCATCCTCTTTATAAAGGAGGATTGGGCGCGGGACTCCTGATTGACACCGAAGGAAGGATAGAAAAGTTCCGCAAGAAATACGAAGGTGTGGAATATTGATAACTCTTTTATAAATCACTGAGGAGGGGCAGTTCGTGGTTAAGGTTGGAGATACTGTAAAGAGCAAGGTAACACAGATAACAAAGTACGGAGCTGTAGTGCAATTAGAATCCGGAGAAGCTGGTTTCATTCATATTTCTAAGATTGCTAATCGCTACGTCAAAAGAGTGGAAGACCACTTGAAGCAGGGTCAGGAAGTTACAGCGAAAGTAATAGGTAAAACAAGAGACGGTAAGTGGGAACTGTCGTTGAAGGAACGACAAAAAAGCAATGGACAAGGAGCAGATCAAAGAACCGCTGGTAAAACCGATTTTGAAAAAAAGCTTGCCCGATTCATGAAAGAAAGTGACAGAAAAATGTCTGAGTACAGGAAGAGAATGGAAAAGAAAGGTGGAAGATTTTAGAGCCAGTCCTTAGGTAATTGTTCTGGAAACGGTTCAAAGTTTTTAACCACTATTACATGTGTCCCAATATCTATAAATGCATCAAGAGATTCAACATCTTGGTTAAGCATTCTGATACAGCCGTGGGATATTCTTTTTCCAATCTCCCACGGTTTCGTTGTTCCATGAATTCCATAAGTTGGATTTGAGAGCTGCAGATATCTTGTTCCCAAGCCATTAATGGGAGACCTCGGTGGTATGTATTCACCAAACCAGTAAAGAGCAGGATCAATTTCTTTTTTGATGATAGTGTATCTCCCAAGAGGAGTGGCATCACTTCTTCCAATTGCCGCTGGAAATTGCTTAACAATAGTACCATCATAATAAACCGCTATACGCGCCGTAGCCACGTTTATAACCACTGTTGTTATAGATTCTTTAAATTTAACCCTTGCTAACTTCAAAGTGCTGCCAGCAAGTATCCTGGATCCATCTTCAATATTGTTCACTATCTCAAGGTCAGCCACTCTAAGACCGTAGTGCATTGCTATTTGCCACAAAGTTTCTCCTGGCTTTACAACGTGTTTCTCTGGAGAGACGGGTTCAAATACATAAGGTGTAGTGTTCCCACGCAGAATATTGGAAAAACCATTTAAAGTATAGATATCACTCTTGTATTCGAAAACAAAATCATGTGGAAGTTGGAACTTAACGATGAATGTTTTTATACCGTCTTTGAGTTTATCTTTTGTGAAAAAATAGCAGAAATCTCTGAGAGTAAAGAAATCGAATTTCACATTGTCTAAGGTGCAATCAATGATTTTCCATCCTTGAGGCACTTTGATACCGATGTACGTGTTTCCTGAATCTTTTGAAGTAACAACAAACAGCTCGGGCTCACGACGATACACATCCAAGTGTATTATCCAGGGTAGACAACCTGTCATTCTCTTGTTAAATGAATTGATTCCTTCCACTTGAGGGATTACCCATTCAAAATTTTTCACAGCAAACGTGTAAACGTTGTCATGAACGTCGCTCGGGTATATGTAGCCATTTGAGGTAAACAGTCTAACATTGATTGCTGATTGAGGGGTATAAAGAGGCTCTACAAAAATACTGAGAAGATCGTCTTGAAAACCGACAACTTTAAGTCTGTGATCCACTCCAAAAATTAGCAAGCTCACTGAGAATAACCAAAGCAACAGAATCTTTCGCATCAGGTCCCACCCTTTTAATCGAACCGTCTTTTCTAATTAGAATTACCTCTGCTTTGTCTTCTCCAATTACAGAACAGTCGTTAGCAACAACCAAATCCAGGTTTTTCTTTGCCATTTTTTCTCGTGCGTAATGCTCGAGATTGTCCGTTTCGAGAGCAAACCCCACTAAAATCTTCCCATTTTTGCGTAAAGACAGTTCCTGCAGTATATCGATGGTTTTTTTCAAGGAAACTGAGAGGGTTTCGAAATCTTTCTTGATTTTGCTGTTAGCGTAGGATTTTGGTCTGTAATCGGCAACCGCCGCAGCCATAATTACGGCGTCACTTTCATCGAACTTTTCGATTACGGCTTTGTACATCTGTTCAGCAGTTTCAACTTCAATAAATTCGTCCACAAAATAAGGCCTTTTCTGACACACCGGACCGGAGATAAGACAAACTTTTGCACCCAGTCTTTTCGCCACTGTTGCCAGAGTGTAACCTGTTTTTCCACTCGAACGATTTGTCAGAACTCTTACAGGGTCTAACGGTTCAGATGTGGGGCCAGCAGTTATCAGCAACTTTTGACCAGAGAAGAGTTTTTTGCAAGTAGCAATTCTTACTGCTTCAAGTATGAACTCGTTGTCAGGATATCTCCCAGAGCCTGTTTCTCCACAAGCAAGGTGACCAATTTCTGGTTCAAGCACAATCCAACCGTCTTGCTTGAGAATATCCAAATTTCTCTTGGTTACAGGATTTTCATACATTCTGACATTCATAGCCGGTACGATTATCCGCGTCGGTTTTTCGTACGCAAGACAGGTGAGTGATAAAAGATTATCAGCTATTCCGTGGGCGAGCTTAGAAGCTGTATTTGCAGTTGCGGGAGCTATAACAAGGATATCTGCCCACTTGGAAAGTTCCGTGTGCGGTATCCATCCATCGCTAATAGAAAACGCATCCTGGTCAGTGTATACAGGACAACCACCGACAGCAGAGAAGACATCTTTTGATACCATTTTCTCAGCGCTCTCAGTCATCACCACTCGAAGGTCATAACCTTGTTTCCTCAGCAAACTAATAAGCCCAACAGCTTTGTAGATGGCTATGCAACCTGTAACACCGACCAATACGTTCATGTGCGATCACCTTACCTCGGGCAGCAGTATCCTCAAAATCTCCTCGTTTCGTATTCTTATGTAACCTTCTTCAAGCTCTTTAAAGGCAGCTGAAATGAGATTCCCATCAGGTACGTTAACATAAGGTTTGGCGTATTCTTTGAGAGCTTCTGCCCTCTTTGCAACTGCTATTGGAACTGCAAACCTGTATGGTATTCTCTTGGACAAATAATCGTAGTTTATAACCGGTTTAGACATTGTTGTGTTCACCTCCACCAAAGTATTTGTGTAGTCCCATTCTACCTATCATTCTTGAAACCTTGAGTTGCTCGGCCACTATAATTGAAACAAGCTGGTGCACAGACTCTGTTAGCTTCTCATTAACTATGACATACTGGAATTTTGGAATAAATGAAAGCTCCTTTTTTGCGTCCTGCAGTCGCTTTTGAAGATCCACTGCGCTTTCAGTCCCTCTTTTATGAAGCCGTTTTTTAAGAGCATCAAAAGATGGTGGAGCGATGAAAATATAAACGGCATCTGGATATCTTTCCATTACAGATATGGCGCCTTGCACATCTATGTCCAGAATAACCCCGCACGCTTTCTTAAGCTCTTGCTCAACAAATGATCTGGGGGTTCCATAAAGGTAACCGTGTACTTGTGCCCATTCGAGAAACTCCCCATTTTCAATCATTTGCCTAAAAGAGTACTCGTCAATGAAAAAATAGTCTTTTCCATCTTGCTCTGCAGGTCTTTTAGGTCTCGTAGTACACGATACTGAAAAAGAAAGGTTTCTCACTCTGTTCACGACACCGTTGATTATGGAGCTTTTACCCACACCTGAAGGACCGCTAACAACATATAGAACGCCAGTCACTCTGTTTTACCTCGTCTTGCCTAGGCTTTCTTCAATTTCGAGCATTGATTGAACAAATCTCTGAGCTATAGTCTCTGGTTGAATAGCGCTGAGAATGATATGGTTGCTATCTGTTATAAGAATTGCACGCGTTTTTCTGCCGTACGTTGCATCAATCAATTTACCTTCGTCTTTTGCCTCTTCTCTTAGTCTTTTTAACGGCGCAGATTCTGGGTTCACGATTGCTATTACCCTGTCTCCAGAAATCACGTTCCCAAAGCCGATGTTTATGAGTCCATACATCAAAAGACACCTCCCGGGAATTACTCCAGATTTTGAATTTGCTCACGAAACTGAGAAGTAAGAAGTTTTCCTTGAAGAGCTTGCTCGATAAACGATGTCTCTCTCGATTTTGCAAGAATCGTGTTGAATTCCCTAAGTATCTCTTGTGCTAAGAAGTCAAGGTGCTGGCCTACGGCTTCATTTGAATTGAAAAGATCTCTAACTCTCTCGATATGACTCTCCAGCCGAGTTAATTCTTCACGTACATCCGCTTTTTCCAAAGCGACGGCAACGATGTTTTCAAGAAGGCTTTCATCTACCTCCGTTGACTCGGGAAGAAATTCTTTAATGTTGTTAAAATACTTTTCTCTAAGCTCTACTTGAACCGCCTTCAAATTCGTTTTGAAAAACTGAATGATCTCGTGAATGGAAAGAATTATTACTTTCAGGTCACTTACCAGCTTCTCGCCCTCTACAGAGCGCTCCTTGTTCAAATCATCTAAGCCTTTTGAAACGATCTCCCTAACTCCCTGCCATACTTTGTCTGATTCTTCTTCTTTGAGTTCAAATCTCACAAGTTCCTTGAAACGGAGTAAGTTATCCAGATTAACAGGTTCTGGTATTCCAAGATGCCCTACCAATGAGTCCAGAGCATTGTAGTAAGCTCTGGCCAAACCCATGTCAATCTTGACTCCCGAGACAGGATAAAGAAACTCCACGAAGACTTTCAACTGCACCTTCCCGCGAGTCAGCTTTCTTTTTATAATCTGCACTAAGTCTACCTCGTAGGGCGTAAGAAACGGCGGAATTTGAAGATCAAGTGTAAGGTGCCTTGAATTAAGAGAACGAAGTTCACAGGAAATTCTGTATTTCTCCTCAAAAATCTTCTGCACTCTTGAATAACCAGTCATGCTCTTAGGCAAGCTATCTCCACCCTTTTGCACAATTATATCATCTACGATGCAATGAAGAAACAATATCTGTAAGAACTTCGATAAAGCTTTCAATTTCTTCGTCTTTGTTCATTTTTGAAGTACTTATCCTAACTGCAGCCTCAGCAACGTTCTTTGCAATGCCCATTGCTTTCAGAACATGACTTGCATTTACGCTTCTGCTTTGGCAAGCAGAACCAGTTGAGATACAAATACCTTTCGCTGAAAGCGCATTTACCAAAACACTTCCTGGAATTCCAGGAAAAGCCACAGTCAACGTATTTAGAACAGAGTTCTTCTCTGGACTGATTATCACTCCGTCAAGATCGGCAATCGCACTTGATAATTTAGAACGCCATTTCTTGAAAAGCTTCAACGAGCGGTTAAGATCGGAAACAGTTGCTTTCAAAGCTTCCGCAGTTGCCACTATTAGTGGTACATTCTCAGTTCCAGATCGCATACCCCTTTCCTGACCACCACCTGCCAGCAAAGGGTATATTGGAGTACCTCGTTTTATATAGGTAATTCCCAGGCCCTTTGGGCCATGAAATTTATGAGCACTGAAGGTGGCTATGTCACAGTCCCACATTCTTTCAAATGGCATTTTACCAACAACTTGAGCAGCGTCCAGATGTATGATAGCCTGAGAATTTTTCTTGCGAATGGCGCTTATCACATCATCTACAGGTTGTATAACTCCCGTTTCACCATTCACAACTGTCAGAGATACAAGCATTGTCTCTGGTGAGATAATGTCCACAAGATTTTCAATGTCAACTAATCCACTGGAATTTACCCTGCAATACTTCACACAGCAATTATTGAAGATCTCCAGTTGTCTTACTGTATTTAAAACTGCTTTGTGTTCCGTTTTCGTTGTCACGATTACTTTTTTAGTTCCTCTTCTCAAAGCCAAAGCAACACCCTTCAAAGCCCAGTTTATCCCTTCAGTTGCACCTGATGTGAAATATATCTCGTTTGGACTTACATTGAAAATCTGAGAGATTTCTTCACGGGCTTTATCAAGGGCTTCTCTGGCAACGAATCCCATCTGATGAAGAGAACTCGCATTTCCGAATAGCTCCGAAAAATATGGTAACATTCGATCTATGGCTCTTTTATCAACAGGTGTTGTTGCGTTGTTATCAAGATAGATCACTCAATACACCTCAGAAGCCTGTTCCAAACAGGAAAAATGGTTTGAAATTGTCAAATGTCCACTCACCTGTGAAATAATAAGCCACACCAAATCTCATCACACCGAGCAATGGCACGATTATATCGAGTTCCGGCCCCGCTGTAATATCAAGATTCCTGGATGCTTCGAAAATGTCATCACCGCTACCGCCCATGTCGACGAATCCCAGAATATACATAGGAACCGTTTGTGATTCTGGGTTATAACGAAATTCGGCCGAAGATAAGAGAACAGCTTTTGCCGAAGTCGCTTCCATGCCTCGCACGCCATTCAATCCGGAATAATCAATTGTTTCAGGAGCCGCGCCCGGCTTATAGCTATCAGCCATGATAGCCCCAGACATGCCACGAAATCCAAGTGCCATATTCTCTGCAATAGGAACAAAAACCCTGAGATCGCCTTTAAGCTTCCAGAAATCTCTGTCGTTTAGAAAACCTAACAAGCCAGCTTTCTCGACTCCAAGAAGAAGATACTGTCCATTCATCGCAAATAGTGCGCTGTCCCTTGTATCGTAACTGTAGTTGGCCGATAGTATAAGAGTGTTTTCCCTCAAAGAATCGGTTGCTCGGTTTTCATAAGAAACTCCTAAACCAAAGGCGTGTCCATCAATTCTCAGTGTTGTCATGTTCGTTCCCAAACTGTATATGTTTGTGGAAGTTGAATCATATGTCTGATTTTGATACAAAAACTGTGCTCCTAAGGTTAAAGGCAAATTCACAGGTTTTCTTATACTGTAATCGATTGAAAACTCTCGGGACTGAAGACCCAACTTGCCACCAATTGTGAAACTCTGACCGTAACCAAATGGATTTATTGTCGCCACGTTCAGCTCCCCGAGGAAACCGTTGTACCATTCAATGCCTTCAGATGGTGGAGCCCACGTTATTCCACCTCCGAACATAAATTTCTTTTCTTTCTCTTTCACTTCCACCACTATGTCAACATTTGTCGCATCAATGCTACCCGATGGATACACATTTACTGACTCGAAAAACTGCGTTCTATTAAGATTCGAGGAAGTATCATAAAAGTCTTGCTCTACCAGCGCTTCATTGGGGAAGAAAGTTATTAGGTCATCAATTACATACTTCTTCGTGTAATCAAGACCCTTGAACTGAATATCATGAACATACTTCTCTTTTACTGACAAAACCAGCTCGCCTTCGCGAGGTTGAGCAATGACAAAACACATTGGATAGCCAAGGTCACTGTAATAATCCATCAGAGCCTGCATAGAGTTCAAAACATCGGCGTTGGAAACCGCTTTAGACTCTTCAATTGTTATCACATTCATTAACTCTGAAGTTGGTATTAGTTTATTACCCTCAATTCGAATAGAATCAAAAACCGTACCATCCTCTACAACTTTCCTGAGAGCCACGTTTATCTTGAGGATAAGCGTTTTTTCACTGACACCAGGAATCTCTATCTTTTCAAAGTCCACTTTGGTGTCTTCTCCAAAGTAAACGTATTTTCCCAAGGTGGATAGGATTCGAGACATAACTTCAACGGTGGGATAACAGCGTTTAATATCCTTTATGAAAAGCCTGATGATGCTGGGAGTTGTATAAAAATCTCTGAGTGTGTCAATTTTTATCTCGTTTCTTATCTTCGAAAAATCTATCCCCTCTGTCTCGCCATCAAAGCGAACATCCCAAATAGCGTACTCAGTTACCTTGAAAACGTATTCATCGTCAACAAGTTCTCCTCCTATTTCTACAAGAAAGTAACCCTGCTCGTCGAACTTCGTTTTTAACGCGCTCATTGAATCTTGAACTGCTTTCATGTTAAGAGCTTTGTTACTTTCTAACGTAACCACAGATTTCAAATCTGAGAGACTTATCAGTTCTGGCCCTGTTAGCTCTATTCTCCAACTTGAGATAACAGGATTTTCTTTGACATGAATTTTGAGCACATAATCTCCATTCGATGGAGTTAATTCGGGATCAAGCGAACTAAAATAACCAGTTTCAAAGATTTTCTTGATTAAGTCCTCCACAAGCGCTTGAGTAACCTCTATCCCCTTATAATCCTCGATGCCAGCATCGGCAAGGACTTCTGTTGCGGAGACCGTTTGAAGCCCGTCGAGAACGATATCCTTTATAACAAGTGGAAAAGCTGTAATAGCGATACTTGCCACGAGAACAAATATTAAAACAACCTTCATTAGTGCACCTCCTCAACTGAGCTCGTCTGCCAACTTACTTTCAAGTTCTTTAAATATATCAAACACCGCTTTCATGACAACAGGATTCGACAGATTTCCAAGGGTTTCCCTCAGTTCAACATTCGACAGTTGATATTGGAAGTCCTTCTTCTTTCTGCTAACAGTGATTTCCACACTGTTATTACTCAAAACAATCGCAGCCAGCGTACCCGCAATATCTCCTACAGGCTGACAGTCTACATGCTTCATATTAAAGGAAGCCCTTACTTTTGTACCCTTGCCGGGACTACTTTCCAGCGAAACACGCCCACCTGTCATCTCAGCCGCTTGTTTCAGAAACGGCAAGCCCAACCCCACACGGCGAACCTGTGAATCGCGTGTAGTGATGAAAGGGTCAAAAACCTTCTTTAAGAAATCCTCAGTCATACCTTTTCCATTGTCGGACACTGTGAAAGCAAACCAGGAATCTGACTCCTCTATAGTCACATGTATTTTTGATGCACCTGAAACCAAGGCATTTTGAAATATGTCCATTATGTGGTCGGATAATGTCTTTAATCCCATACTGAACGTATTTTTCTTCTACAGGCCTCCTTTAATGTTTCATAAATTGCACGTTGGTTTGCATGCTGTACTCGGAGTCTCGTGAATCTGCATCCAATTTCATCTGGGTGATGTGAATCCGAATTGCTTAAAACAGCATAGCCATATTCAGTGGCTTTCCTCCAACCATCTATTGTCCTTGCTTCCACGATTTTAACACGTTCATCTCTCGGAAATAAACCGAGTTGAAACAGAACACCAAATCTTCTCTCAATATGTGCGTACGCTGGAATCCCTTTGTACTTTATTATCAACTCGATCAGTTGCGGTAGATTTAATAAAAGAGCTGATCCAAGAAAGCGATTTTCAATTCCTGTGAATCTGTCTTGAGAGTTGACATACATCTGGTAACCCATCAACTCAGGATTATAAGGCAGTTTTGGTAAATACTCGTTGATCTTAGAATTAAAAATAGCAGCATCCCGAAACGTGCCGAAGTAAGCCAGAACATGAACTTCTTCTGATGACGTTACTTCTAAAGCTGGAATCAGGGTCCTTTCGTCGATAGCTCTGTTGAATGCAAGAACATTACCACAGCTATTATGATCTGAAATCGCTATACACTCAAGATTTGCCAAACGCTCTCTGACCACGCCTGGTACCATCGTGATGTCCGCGCAAGGAGACAAACAGGAATGTATATGTAAATCAGCTCTTAGTATCATCTTAGTCCAAGCGAGTAGATTTCCCCAACAATCTCAAACGCTGACTTCTGAGTCTTTAACAGACAAATCCCCTCGTTTGTCGCCTTTTTTACAACCTCTTGTGGGTACTCGTGTCCACTGCATAGAACAATCGCTTTTATCCCAACTATAGCGGCAACAGCTAAGATGTTTATGTGAGACTGAACTGTAACCCACACTGAATCAGGCTTCGCCTGTGCCATAACTTCGCTAAGAAGATCCCCCACATAACCACTGATGACTTCAGCTGAACAATCGCCACAAACATATTCCAAGCCAAGTGCATCACGTATTCGAGATACTGTCATGCATCTTCTCCCCCCACTTTGCCACTCTGGTGAGTATTTTCGATAGCTCAAGATACTCTTTCCCGTATAGTTTACAAGATCTCTAACAAAAAAATCAAACACAAGCAAGTTCTCGACATAAGGCAAAGATGGGCCTATTTCTTCAAAGCCGTTGCTTCACCATTTCGTGAAAAGTTGAATTCCATTTCTACAACTACACCTTCGCCACTCTTTGAAAATATGACCATGTTATCTGAGTACCTTTTCATGTTAGCAAGACCCATGCCCGCACCAAAACCAAGTTCTCTAACGTGATCTGGAGCTGTGGAAAAGCCTTCTCGCATAGCAAGTTCCAAATTTTCAATTCCTTTCCCGGTATCTTCTACTCTTACAATAACTCTGTCTGGTTTTATGAAGCAGTATATTGCACCTTTACTGAGACTGTGAATCACCACGTTAGTCTCTGCCTCATACGTCGCGATTGCTACCCGCCGCGCAGTTTTCTCGTCAACTGACTGTTCAAGGAGAAAGTGCTTAAGACGAGAAGCTCCCACACCGGCGAGACTTATATCAGTATAGTCAACGGGAAAAAAGAAGTCCGCTCCAGATTTATCTAACTTCTCACCAGTTATCAGAGACTTTTCAAAATACTCCGGACTTTCAAGTACTTCTTTCCTTCTCTCATCATGAAGATAGACTAACCCAAGTTTAGTCAATAATGCCATCATCACATCGTTTTTGGTAAGGATTCCAATAAGTCGATAATCCCTGTCGATAACAGGGAATCTTCCATAGGCGTATTTTTCAAACAAATCGATCACGTCTTTGAGCGTGGCACTTTGTTCAAGAGAAATCACGTTCTTCGTCATTCTCTTTTCAACAAGATCATCAATATACCCACCCTCAAGGGCCTTAATGATATCTTCGATGCTGATGATTCCAATAACACGATTTTTCTCGTCAGTAACAGGAACACCAGATATCCTTTTCAGTCGGAGGACTTCCTTGACTTGTCTTAATGTCCTGTCTGGCCTCACTGACATGACATCTGAATTCATGATTTCCTCTACGGGAGTGTCCAAGAAAAAGCGTTGCACTTTTTCAAGTATTCGCTCCATATCCGCTTCCTTTCAGCTACCATATCGGTTTGATCTTCTTCTCACAGTAAAGTTTTCCACAAACTTCAAACATTGTCATTCTTGTAACTGCAAGCACTATTCGAGATGCCTTTGCTGCTTCAATTGTTTCTGGAGGCACTGAATCCTTACGTACAATCACAACCGCTGGTATGCCAATAACATCTGCAGTCCTGACAACCTGAGGAGTAGTTAAACCGGTTATAAGAAGCATGTTTTCTCTTGCAAGGATAAGTACTTCACTCATTAAGTCAGATGCCGCAGCATGCTCAAAATCAAGCTCTTCCACTCTTTCCTGAGCACACAGAATGCGCCCGTTAATACATTCCAGAATCTCTTTTAGTTTCACCCAATCGCCTCCCTCAGCGCATCCCCTTTATAACGGTATTTTATGAATGCATCGTAAGACCAAGGGCACTTCTCACGAACTACCTTCGCAACGGCTATGGCATACTGCTGCATTTCCCACTGTGCATGTGAATCAGCTCTCAGCGAAAGAAAATTCATTATACTTCTCAGGTTCGCTGTCCAGTAAAACTGTGTGTATGTAGCCAAAGGTAAAACCACCCTTGCAACTTCGCGTGGCATGCCCCTATTCAGCAGCTTCTCGTACAGAGAGTAACTTTTTAAGTAAAATTCTTGCATTTCTTTTTTCAGATACTCAACATCTTTATCCTCGTGTTTCGCTGGTTTGATACGATTTTTAAGAAACATTGGAACATAGAACTCTTTCTTTAACTCGGTGTACCGACCACTCAATTCGTTGTACGAAGATATTCTGTGTCGCATCCATTGCCTCGCTACAAAAAGAGGACACTTCACATGAAATGTAAAAGCAACATGCTCAAACGGAGACTCATGCCCCTGCCGCATTAAGTGATAGATAAGCTGCTTGTCTCGATCTGGGTTGGTCAGGTTCATGCCATGTGAGACCCTTGCGGCTTTAACAACCGATAAATCATTCCCAAAGTGGTCAATTAGTTTCAGAAAACCCTTATCAAGGACACTTATTTCCATTCAAACACCACCCGTATTTTTCATTACACACGCATATGCACTGTGATCATGTATCGACTCGAAACTTTCTACTTCTACCTCATACCAGAGTATTCTCCTGTCTTGGTTCAACTTCAAAGCGACTTCTCTCGCGACATCTTCTACGAATCGTGGGTGATCATAGGCAAACTCTGTGAGAAATTTTTCATCAGGCCTCTTTAACAGACTGTAAACAGGAGAACTCGCAGAATTCTCTGCAATATTGATGAGTTCCTCAAGCCACACGAGCTTTTTGTACCTAACATGAATCCAAATGTTAGCCCTTTGGTTATGAGCTCCTCTATCACTTATCTCTTTGGAGCAAGGACAAAGCGTAGTTACTGGAATCTTAACAGAGGTTACAAAATCATAAGTATCCGCAGTCTTGTGTGCCTCAAATCTACAGAGATACTTCAAGAAACTCTTTTGATGTGAAATTGGTGCGGTTTTCAATATGAAATACGGGAACTCAATCTCGACTGTCGCAATTTCAGCTCGCAGAATCATTCGTATTTCCTCAAGCATGTCCCTTATAATTTGTGGATCTATACCAAGTCGATATCTGTTGAGCACTTCAACAAACCTACTCATGTGGGTACCACGGTATTCGACTGGCAAGTCCACGTACATGCTGATTTTAGCCACCGTATCCTGATATCCACTCGCTCTGTCCATAATGGTAACTGGATAGTCGAGATTTCTTATTCCAACTCTTTGAAGATAAACATTACGCCAATCCTTTTCACTCTGAACATCCTTCAAAGTATTCACCTCTGTAAGTAACAAAAGAAGATGTTGATTCCCAAACGATTACTTCATAAAGCGAATAGCTACTCGAACGAAGAGGATTAAAGAGCTGCTCCCAGATCCATCGTGCCAAATTCTCCGCAGTTGGCTGCTCTAATATATCGTTCAAGTAAGAGTGGTCTAAGTAAGCCACGACATTTTCTTCTACCACTTTCTTCAAATGTAGAAAATCGATTACAATTCCTTCGTCGTCAGGTTCGCCTTTAACAGTTACTCTCAGTTTGTAGGTATGACCGTGCAAATTTTCACATTTCCCTTTGTATTTCATCAACCTGTGAGCCGCATCGAAGGTAAATTCCTTAGAAATCAGCAAGGCTTTCAACTCCTTTTCAAAATCAGTATACCGAAAAAGATACCGCTCTGAACCAAAACTATCAATGCTCCTGCGGGAACATCAAAAATATATGAAAACACTATCCCTGTAAATACTGATACACACGCTATTACAGGTGATAGGATAAAGGAGAATCTATATGATTTTAAAACAAGTAAAGAACTCGCAGCAGGTATGACCAGCATAGCTGCTACCAGAACGATTCCAAGGATTTTCACGGAGGACACTATTGTGACAGAAAGCAGAACCAAGAAAACGTAGTATATCAAATCGACCTTGACGCCCATAGCTTTCACAAATTCTTCATCGTAACTCATATATACCAACTTGTCTCCTAACAAAAAGGTAAAAACCACGATTACTCCTGTTATGGTACCCATAAAGAAAAGATCTTGATTCCTTACAGCGAGAATATCTCCAAAAAGATAGGACATTAAGCTCCTTTGTTCTTGCATCAAAGAGAAAGCAACGATACCAAAAGCCATTGCAGAGGAAAAAAGTACACCAATCCCCGTGTCTTCACTCACACCTTTTCTAACAAAGTACCCCAGCGCAAGAGCTACAATGACGGCTATGCCAATGGCCACTGGAAGAATAGGTAAATCAAAACATAGGGCAATTGCAATACTTGCAAATGTTACGTGAGCTATACCATCTCCAAAGAAAGCCATTTTTCGCATGACGACCGGAACTCCAACCAAAGAACCACTGATTGCTGTCAAAACGCCCGCAATGAAAGCTCTTTGCACGAATGGCAGCGATAGAAACTCAAACACGTTTCTCACCCTTGTGATTGTGGATCACAGGTTTTACATTAAAGCCGTACAATCGGTTGAAGAAGGCTTTTTCTTTCTCAAAACCACATGATTCATGAACAACGAGTCTTCTGTTAATACAGAGAACCCCATGGCTGTATTCTGCGACAAAGCCGATATCATGGGTAGCCATTATTACCGTGATGTTCAAATCCTCAACGAGCTTCTTGATCAACTCATAGAAACTTTTTTGACTATCTATGTCCAGACCAACTGTTGGCTCGTCAAGCATCAAAAGCTCCGGTTTTGAGACTATAGCTCGAGCTATCATTACCCTCTGCTGCTGGCCGCCACTGAGTTCATAAATGGGCTCATCTATATAGCGCTGCATTCCAACGCTTTCTAAAGATTCAAGAACCTCTTTCTTCCACTTAGAAGAAAGACCTTTGATTAAGCCCATTCTAACGACGTCAACTACTTTCATCGGGAATCTGGTACTACTGGACCTCTGGGGCACATATCCAACAGTCTTCTCTCTGAGATAATCCTCAGAACGAACGCCAAATATATATATGCTGCCTGAAACGGGCTTAACGAGCCCAAGAATAGATTTTATCAGTGTCGTTTTTCCTCCACCATTTGGCCCAATTATTGTGTAAAACTTCCCTCTACTCAGACAGAAATTTATATTCTCAAGAACAACTCTGTTAGCAAGCCGAACTGTAAGAGATTCAACCTCCAGACACGTTTCCTTGCTCAAGCACACCTCACCTCTTTTCATCATTTTAGCACTATTCGAAGCTGTGAAAAGCATGTAAAATAGAACTGGAGGTGACAGCAGTGAATCAATCAAATCAAGTGAATCAGGCGAAGCAACGTCAAGAGAGGGTAAAAAAGAATCTTCAGCGCATGGTGCACAAGATCGCTGTTCTAAGTGGTAAAGGTGGCGTGGGTAAAACAACAACTGCTGTGAATTTAGCAGTAGCGCTTGTGGAGGAAGGATTTCAAGTAGGGTTAGCTGATGTAGATATGCATGGGCCAAACGTTTCCAGGATGTTGGGAATAACGTACGAACCAGTTGTTCATAATGGAATGATTGTCCCTGCTCAGTATGGGCCGAGCTTAAAGGTTCTCTCAATGTCCATGCTTGTTGGAGATGCGCAACCTATCGTGTGGAGAGGACCTTTGAAACATACAGCTATTCAGCAGTTCTTAGGCGATACGGATTGGGGAGACCTTGATTTCATGGTATTTGATATGCCTCCTGGCACTGGAGATGAGGCTCTGAGCGTTTTTCAAACTGTTCAGCTCGACGGAGTCGTTATTGTAACAACACCTCAACAGGTGTCACTTGACGATGTCAAAAGGGCTATAAGCTTTGTCAATGAGTTAGGACAAAAGGTTCTGGGTTTTGTGGAAAACATGGCCTACATTGTTTGTCCAAAATGCGGAAATATCGTTGAACCCTTTGGAAAAGGAGCATCAGAAAAGCTAACCAAGGAATTTGGTCTGGATCAACTGGGTAGAATCGCGATGGATCCAGCGATTGTCGAGCTTTCGGACAATGGAAAACCAGTTGTGTCGTATTACAGGGGCTCGGAGGTGGAAAAATCTTTCAGAGAAATAGTTAAGAATCTTCTGTCAAAACTGGATGTGTAGCCCGTGTACATATTTTCTTCACTTGGACATCTTATTGTAGATTTCTTCGCTTCATTCATGACCCCTTTGGGTCCATATTTTGTTGAGAAATTCAACACCAGTTCTCAGATAGTCGCGATGTTCATCTCGGCTGTGGCTGTCATATCGTCATTAATTCAGGTGATTTTCGGTGTCAGCACAGATTTTCTGAAAAATAAAGCCGCTTTTCTTGTGATAACGATACTGCTTGTTATTTTACTAACAGGACTGATTGGCTTTGCGACAAATCTTTTCACTTTGTTTTTCATCTTCTTATTAATAAACATAGCTAACGCTGCATTTCACCCTCTGGGAGCCGCGGTTGTCGGCGAATCAAGCCGAACCGGGGCAATGCCCTTTTTCGTTTCCGCCGGAACTCTCGGTGTGGCGTTAGGTCCTATCTTTATAACTTGGTTGGTATCAAACTACAGCCTGTACGCACTACTTCCCTTCTCACTTATGATCGTGATCACGCTACTGCCAATTGGTATCAAATTTTGGAAGTTTTCAGATCATTCTGTGGCAAGTGCAAGTTCGTTCAAATGGAGAATTGTCTTTCCCCTGTTCCCGCTTTGGTTGATCGTGACGATACGGACATTTGTTATGTCCACTGTACATGTTTTCACACCCATGTTCATGTCAGAAAAGGGATACTCATTAATTCTTGGAGGAATGATGCTCTCATCTGGCGTTACCATAGGCATTCCGATGATTTTCCTGGGTGGATTTCTACTAAAGAAAATTGGCAACAATATACTGAACATCATCAGTTTCGCGGGTATGGGTATACTAATCTTGACAATGATAAATGTACAAAACGCACCGTGGATATTTCTGTGTTTTGTCCTAACGGATGCCTTTGGTCATCTCACAATGTCCACCAACGTTACTGAAGCTCAAAGAATATTGCCAAATCAGAAAGCACTGGCTTCGTCAATGATAATGGGACTTGCTTGGGCCAGTGGAATGGGATTAAGATTCATCGCAGCTTCTTTATTTGGGGACAGAATCTTTCTCGTCTTGAGCATTACCGGCTTTCTGTCGTTTTTGGGTATAATAGCCGTTCTTTTTCTAACAACAATGTATAATAGAAAAGCAAGACACAGCAGTTTTGAAAGCGGTGATGCGGATTGAACTTGCTTTCCTCACCTCGAAGACAGGCTATGATTTTGGTTGCTCTCTATCTTGCCATTTTCTTAATTCTATCGCTCCTGTTGAGAAACTTTTTCAACACAATTGTCGTGACCATCATTTCTGTGATGATCGTTGATGCAGTGGCAGGATTTTTTCGCAAATATATGAAAATAAGCCTTCGAAAATCCATCGTGATAGCTATGATCACATATTTTTTGCTAATTGCCATAGGATTGGTATTTTTAATACCTGCAACGTTTTCACAATTTAACAGCTTTTACAAGTTCCTTGTAGATTTGCTGGACAAACGGGTGTGGGAGCAATACTTGAAAGATAATCCCAAACTCCTTGAGAATATCAACTCCATTGTGGATTTTCTGAAACCTAAATTAACCGATCTCTTTAACTACTTTCTGGAACAGATTGCCACTTTTACACCTCAGGCAATTTTGGTTGCTTTTTTCTCCATACTTGGCACAATCTACGTATCACTATATCTCAGCGATCTGGAACACCATGCTCCTATGCTCTTTCCCAAGAGCTGCCGAGATCAAGCCAGGCTATTCTTGCTGGATCTTGGTCAAAACATGAGGCGCTTCATAGCTGTGATCGTTATAAATGCATTACTTGTGGGAATCTCTTTCGGAGTTCTCTTCAAAATTATGAACCTGAAATACGGTATCGTAATAGCCTTCTGGGCGTTTGTAACGAATTTAATACCCATAGTAGGTGTGCTCTTCGAGTATATACCAGTGTTTATATTCTCACTTTCCCTGGGTCTTGAAGGATTGTTGTGGATCACGGTTTTCACCGTTTTGATACATGTGGGAGTTTTTGTCCTGTTTTTGAATGTTATGAAAGGTTATACAAGAATCAATCCTGTGATATTGATTTTCTCGATACTGATCACAGGTGAAGTGTTTGGACCTGTTGGCATATTCTTTGGAGTTCCTCTGGCCATGTTTTTAATAGTCTACTGGAGAAGATTTCTGCAACCTGAATTTGAAAAGGAATGAACGGTTGTGCACCGTATCGTGATTATATTGTTAATTCTGCTCCTTCCAATTTATCTGTTCGGCGCGACACTTATCACGGCTGGAAAAGATCCTGAAGAGTCCTGGAATGATTTGATGATTTATATCCAGCAAAATCCTGATGCAACTGACATTACGAGTGTGGGTAGAAAGATAGCTGCCAAGAAAAGATTATCTCAATTTACTCCCATAAGAGAAGCTGTGATACTTGAAGACGAGCAACTTCTTCTGAATACCCTTCGTGATGCTGATTTTCAGGCAGATTCGGAATATTTTGAAGACCTGTGCATTCTCTTTCCCAATATCAAAAAAGCACTGAATGATTTTGAAAGCAAAGGGAATTTTGATGTTCTTCCAATCGTTAGTCTGCTCTGGCGGTTCGATGTCAGTTTAAAGGCTCCAGACGAATTTGGATCCTTCCTTTTAGAAAAATTTTTGAACGATCCATACATACTCGACTGGAACATGGTGAATTTCCTCCAAGGTCTTGAAAACGCATCAGAGGTAGCACTTTCAATTGTGGAAGAAGCAAATCTTTATCGTCTCTCTGAAGATAAATATCCCTCTTTGTACCGAATACTTCAAACGGGAAGTGACATACTATCCCAGAGGATCGAATTAGAAGAAGACATAAGTGATTACTTAGAGGTGCTCTCTGAGATAGATAATTTCGATATATCCTCTGCAAGACTCGAGGATCTTCAAGCCATTGTTTCGAAATACGACAATATAACCTTGAAAAAGGATGAGCTCCGCACAAGAATTATTGCTCTCATTGAGACTCTGAGAGCAGCTAAGGTGCGATTTGAAACCCCAATAGCTTCAGAAGACAAAAGTATTCAAAGGTACCTGAATCATCTTGTGAAGAAAACATTTTCTTTTCGTCCTTTTATCTATCTCATCGCGATAGCTGTCCCAATAGCCGTTGTTTTGTCATTTCCTAAAATCAGATTGAAGTTGTCTCTTGCTTTGGGCTTTAAAAAGCAGGCACGAAAACTGTGCGAAAAAATCCTTGCTCGAGATCCTCTGAATATCGAACTGAGAATGACTCTTGCAATGCTCTATGAGCAACTTGGCGATGGTGAAAAGGCTTTGAATGAGTATCGACTAATAAAGGACCTTCGGAAGATGTCAGAGAATTCTAAACGATAATTCTGTCCGCCGCCTTTTGAATTAAATCCTCCAAACTCGATGGCTTTTCGCCCAACTTAAGCAATTGGTACCAAATTTCAACAACTTCGCTCTGAAGCTTAGAACGCTGGGCGGCGTTTTCAAAAATGAAGTTTTCCACGGAGCCATCGTACACGATTTTGCCGCTTTCGAGAACAATTACCCTGTTTACAAGGTCGATCGTGTGATCCAGAGAGTGTGATACCAGGACAAGTCCGTGTCGCTGCTGCATCCAACTTCGAACAAAATTTCTGATCACGTGCTTCCCTTGATAATCCAGAGCTATAAAGGGCTCATCCAAAAGAAGTAAATCAGGTTCGTGCGCAATAACAGACGCTAAGGCAACTCTTCTTGCTTCACCTTGTGAAAGAGAGAAGGGCGATCTATCAAGGTAAGTTTCATCAAGACCAACCGCCTCAATTGCTTTCATCACCCGAGATTCTATCTGGTCCAGATTGAAGTTTCTTGATGCGAAGGCAATTTCATCAAAAACTGTTTCACAAAGAAATTGATCCTCTGGAAATTGAAAACAGATCCCAATCTTTTTCATGAAGATTTTCGGTTCAGAACATTCCCGCCCATTAATCAGCACACGACCTTCGGAGGGCCGCAGAAGTTGAGAAATCACTTTAAGCAACGTTGATTTTCCAGAACCAGTGTGTCCAAGTAGAAGCACTGACTCATCATTCCTAAATGTAGCAGAAACTCCCTCAAGGGCTTTCAGTTCAAGATGAGTGCCACGATTATATATAAGAGAGACGTCTTCAAGCGAGATTTCTAATGCCATTTCAAATCCTCCAAGGTGGGTACGAAATGCAGAAATTCCGGATAAACAGCTCTCTTAGCTATTTGAACTGAGATCGGTATTTCGACATACAACTGATCGAGATTAACAAACTCAAGAGTGGACAGTTCCGCTTCCAAGTGTCCATTAACCAATAAAAGCACTTTTTCTGCAAGAGTCAGCAAGTTGCTGAGATCATGAGAAGAAATAAGAATAGTAACGCCATAACTCATCATTAGTTCAATACTATTCAGCACTTCATCTCGTCCCATGCGGTCCAGCATTGCCATTGGCTCGTCCAAAAACAAGTATCTGGACCCAAGAGCCACCACAGAAGCCATTGCCAATCTCTGTCTCTGACCACCCGATAGTGTCAAGGGATCCCGATCTCGCAGTTTCTTCAAATCAAATTGCTCTAAAACAGCGTTCAATCTGTCCACAATTTCAGATCTTGGAACTCCCATGTTTTCCAAACCAAAGGCGATATCTTCTTCCACAGTAGAACCCACTATCTGAAGAGTGGGATTCTGAAAAACATATGAACACAACCTTCGAAGTTCTTCTGGTTCCAATTCTTTTTCATCGAGCAGTATCTTTCCCTTCTGAAACGGTAGCAATCCTGAAAGAACCTTCATCAACGTGGATTTCCCTGAACCGTTGGGACCCAAGAGCAAAGTCAAACTCCCTTTACCGAGAGCGAGAGTGATATTTCGCAACGAAAACCCATTTTTACCATAAGTGTAGAACAAATTCTCAACCTTAAGCACGCTCATCTCTCCTAACAGATCTGTAAACCCTGATTCCTCCTGTCTTACAAATGTCTTCAACGTTTCCAAATCGTTCTCTCATTGCCTTTTTAATGTATGATCCACCTTTGTTGTGAAAGGCAACCACTTGAAGCGATCCACCGTTGCTGAGATGCTCAACGCTTTCTTGAATCATCTTCAATACTACTCTTTTACCAGCAGACATGGGAGGATTTAAGAAAATCATATCGAAAACACTCGCTTTCCAGGGTTCAAAGAAAGCTCCCTTTCTTATGTCTAAGAACACATTATTAAGACGAGCGTTTATCTTGGAGTATCGCACGGCTCTTTCGTTAATGTCGCTCATATATACTTCTAAATCCGGATTTTCTCCCTTCAGTACAATTCCAATTACCCCGTAACCACATCCCAAATCCAGCAGCTTCTTGCCTTCAACAACTGCATTCTCTATGAGCACTCTACTCGCTTTATCAATTTTTCCGAAACTAAAGACTCCTGAAGGAGTTTCGAAGCGATACAATCTCCCATTCTTCAAAACAAGATTCACTTTTTTGACAATCAGTTTTGAAGTTGGTTTCCTGGTGTAGTAATGTTCCAACGCAATCAATCCATTCATCCAAAAAGGGACCTCATCTCGAGGTCCCCTTTTTTTATACTCAACATTACTCAGCGTTTCTCTAAAGCGGCATGTGCAGCGGCCAACCTTGCGACAGGAACTCGATAAGGCGAACAGCTAACATAATCCAGTCCCGCGTTGTGGAAGAAGTGAATTGACCTGGGATCTCCACCATGCTCACCACATACACCGACCATTAAACCAGGGCGAGCGTTCTTTCCTTTTTCGGTACCCATTTTCACCAAACTTCCCACACCGTCATAATCAAGGGATTTAAAGGGATCGTGTTCTAAGATCTGTTTTTCCAAATATTCTGGCAGGAATTTTCCAACGTCATCTCGGCTGAAAGCAAATGTCATCTGGGTTAAATCGTTTGTACCAAAGCTGAAAAACTCTGCTTCGCGCGCTATCTCATCGGCTGTTAATGCCGCTCGAGGCACTTCTATCATTGTACCTATTTCGTACTTCAGTTCTACGCCAGCGTCTTTTACCATCTCATCTGCAACATTTTTGATTATCTTTTTGAGAAATTTGAGTTCGTTCACATGTCCAACAAGAGGGATCATGATTTCAGGAATTACGTCCACGTTTTCCTCCTTTTTGAGTTCTATGGCGGCACCAATTATCGCTTTTGTTTGCATAACGGCGATTTCTGGATACGTTATCGTCAATCTGCACCCTCTGTGACCAAGCATCGGGTTCATTTCGGAAAGCGATTCCACTACTTCCTTAAGTTCAGACACACCTATTCCAAGGTCCTTTGCCGTGGCTTCCATCTGTTCTTCATCGTGAGGTAAGAATTCATGAAGTGGCGGATCAATCAATCTTATGGTAACAGGGTAACCTGCCATTATTCTGAGAAGACCTTTGAAATCTTCCTTCTGCAAAGGTAGCAGTTCATTCAGGGCTTTCTCACGTTCCTCTTTTGTCTTCGCAACTATCATTCTTCGGACTTTTGGAATTCGATCTTTCTCGAAGAACATATGTTCTGTTCGACACAGACCTATACCCTCTGCTCCAAACTTTCTTGCGACTTCTGCGTCTCTTGGAATATCCGCATTGGCACGAACATTGAGTCTTCTGATTTCGTCAGCCCATTGAAGAAGTTCTGAAAGCTCTCCTTCTAACCCCGTTGGCTTAATTGTCGTGATCTTCCCAAGCAGTACTTCACCCGTCACACCATCTATTGATATCCATTCGCCTTTTTTGACAACAACATCGTTCACCCTCAGGAGCTCTTCGTCTTCTCGCACTTCGATGGATTCAGCACCAACTACAGCCGGCTTACCCATTCCTCTGGCAACAACCGCTGCGTGAGATGTCATACCACCTCGGGAGGTCAATATTCCCTCGGCGCTTGCCATACCGCCAACGTCTTCCGGGCTCGTCTCTGGTCTTACTAAAACTACTGGGTCTCCATTCTTTGCAACTTCTTCGGCTTCTCGTGAATCAAAAACCACCCTTCCTGTTGCAGCGCCAGGAGATGCGGGAAGTCCCTTGGCAATAACGGTAGCCTGAGCTTTAGAAGCATCATCAAATGCTGGGTGAAGTGTGCGTTCAACATCGTCAGTTCTCACTCTTAAAACAGCTTCCTGCTTTGTTATAAGGCCCTCATGAGCCATATCCACTGCTATTTTTATTGCGGCTTTCGATGTTCGTTTCCCATTTCTGGTCTGCAACATATAGAGCTTTCCTTCTTCTATTGTGAATTCAATGTCCTGCATATCTCTGTAGTGCTTTTCCAATCTGGACATTATCTCAATTAACTGGTCATAAACAGAAGGCAACAGCTTTTTCAGCTCAGATAGCGGGAGAGGAGTTCTTATACCAGCAACAACATCTTCTCCTTGTGCGTTTTGCAAGAACTCACCATATATTTTCTTTTCACCAGTGTTTGGATCTCTTGTGAATGCAACGCCGGTGCCCGATTTTTCTCCCATATTTCCAAACACCATGGTAACAACGTTTACCGCTGTTCCAAGCAGTTCGCCCTCTTTTATGTTGTTGATCTCTCTGTATTTTATTGCTCTATCATTCATCCAGCTTCCAAAAACGGCATCTATTGCGTGCCAGAGCTGCTCTTCGGGATCTTGAGGAAATTTCTTGCCTTCTTTTTCGTATATACCCTTGAATATTTGAACCAGCCTCTTCAGATCTTCCTCATTGAGCTCTACATCAAGATTAACGCCTCTTTCTTTCTTCATTTTCGCTATTTCTTCCTCAAATTTGCTGTGAGATATTCCAAGGGCAGTGTCGGCAAACATTTGCAGAAATCTTCTATAGGCGTCATAGGCAAATCTTGTGTTACCTGTTAACCTCGCAAGTCCCTCAACAGTTTCATCGTTCAATCCGAGGTTCAAAATGGTGTCCATCATACCCGGCATGGAAACCGCCGCGCCGGATCTAACAGAAACAAGGAGAGGCTTCGATGGATCTCCAAAGCGTTTTCCTGTAACTCTTTCAAGTTCAGACATTGCATGACGTATTTCATCTCGTAGGCCTTCAGGATAGGTTCTGTCATGATCGTAGTAGTACTTGCAGACTTCAGCAGAAATGGTGAATCCTGGTGGGACGGGAATGCCAAGGCTTGTCATTTCGGCCAAATTAGCACCCTTTCCACCAAGTATGTCCTTCATTTTTGCGTTTCCATCAGCTTTTCCATCAGCAAAGAAGTAGATGTACTTGTTTGCCATACTGGCACCTCCTTAAGTGCGTTTTATTTGAGAGACCAATATATCCTCACGGCTTCGTCAGAGATATCAGATGTGAGAATAAAATGTGATTCTACTCCCATATCCCCCAAAATGGTGTTAATAAGGGGCGTGATATCCGCGAAAACAAATATTGGCATGCTCGGTTGATAATACTCCAAAGCCTTTTGTAAAGAACCTTGTTCAACGGCGTATTCCTGTGGATTTTGTGACAACACCTTTATCTGACCATTCTCGGTTGTTATGAACAAACCTTCCACTACAAGATACTCGCCGCCAGCAATTGTTTGATAATCTTGAGAACCAATTAAATTACCCAGTTCTTCCAATGAAATATCCGCCTGTGCCACTGCGTACACTGTTGGAGAAATGACTTCCGCTTCTTCACCTTCCTCAGAAATAAGAGATCCCAATAAAGAGCCTAAGGTCTCACTTATCTTCAAAGACAGTGCGAGTTGTCCTGTGAATTTCTCTGCCGTAGCCGTGATTTTCTCTATCTCTTCACGGCTTGGTTGTTCAGCGTCTATTTCCGTCATTATCTCTGATAGGAATGGAATGTCGAGGTTTTCTTCAGAAAGAATGAAGTTTTCGATCAGTTTTCCAACCGAAGAAAGGTCCGAAATGTTGGCAAAAACAAATATTTCCCCACCCAAGTTTGGATCTTTGTGAAGAGCATATCCAGAATTCGGCATCAGAGACCTTAAGAGTTCCTTAGACTTGTCATTGTGGGCTACAAACCTGATTTCCCCTACCAGTTCATCATCAACGATCGAAACGATACCTGTCTGCGATATTACTATTCCATCTCTGTCTATAGGAGGTGCATACATGACAGAGCACACATTTGGATCTTGAAACTCATTAAGCAAATCAGATGGAATTGTTCCACCCCCTGCCACACATTGCTCAATGGCTTCTTGGCTCGTAGAAATCAACAAATAATCTGAAATATTGCGCGTGTACAAATCTTCCCCGAAAACATCTTTCAGGATGTCCCCCAGTTTTGACGCTTCCGGTGATGGTCCTAAAACAACCGTTATGTCTGTCCCTGAAAGAACCGTCAAGATATCACCTTCGAAAATGCTTCCAAGCTGTTCAGTTGTTATGCCATACTCAGAAAAAGAGCTTGCAATTATTCCCTGAATCATGGGTTCAAGTCCCAGACTATCTGCAAGCAGCGATACTATCCCCACTGATTTGGATTGAGCGTAATGTTCGCTAACATTGTGAGCAATATAAACAGCATCATAATTCGCGGGAATAAATTCTGTCATGGAAAACGTAGATATTGCTACCACAATACTTATAAACAAAAAAAGCTGAACCTTTCTCATTTATTCCACCTCCTCGTGACTTTCCTTACTTTTAATGAAATGCCAACAAGAGAATCTCTTCATCTTCATGTCTATCCATTTTCTATGATAGCATAACAACTGAGTTGGTTATACCATTTCACATCTTCATGGAACGCTCATTTAACCATGATGCCCACATTTCATCTTGAGATTTTCCGATTTTCTTGCACTTTTTTGAAACATATGTGGTATCATTCCACTTGTAGAGCGTTAAAGGCTTGAAAAACATACTCAAAACATGGTAATATTCAACAAAGAAGGGAGATTGTTCTCCCTGACTTTGATGAAGGAGGGGGATGAACTATGAACAAAACCGAACTTATTGACAAAGTAGCGAAAAAATCTGCGCTGAAGAAAAAGGATGTTAAAGCGGTAGTAGACATCGTATTTGACACAATTTCCGAAGCTCTTGCAAAGGGTGACAAAGTTCAGCTTGTAGGTTTTGGCAGCTTTGAAGTTAGGAAGGCAGCCGAGCGCAGGGGAGTGAATCCCCAGACAAAGAAGCCGATCAAGATTCCGGCAAGAAAAGTTCCCAAGTTCAGACCTGGTAAAGCTCTGAAGGAGAAAGTGAAATAATTCGGCAAACAAATCGGGGGCAAAAGCCCCCGATTCATTTGCCAACGCAAAATTCACTGAAAATGACATCGAGCAGTTCTGAAGAAAAATTGGCGCCTACCAGATAATCAATTTCTTTTAGAGCTTCACGGATATCCTGTGACGCTGCATCTAAGAATCCAGGTTGTAAGATGTTTTTCTTTGCTGAATTCAAGTGGGCTTGACATCGCAGTAAAGTTTCGTATTGTCTTTCAGTAAACACACCATCTTCATTTGAAGATTCTACGACATCTTTTACGGAGCGGGCTATTTTCCTTTTGAGGACCTCTAAACCACTACCTTCTAAAGCTGATACAGTAACAATTTGTGCATCTTTTCCAAGAACTTCAGTGATCTTTTGTCTATCAACAACATCCGTCGTGTCTATCTTATTTACGACAACAAGATACCTCTTGTGCTTTATCAGTTCAAGAATCCGCAAGTCGTCATCATCAACAGCAATCGTTGCATCTAAGGTAAACAATATCAGATCCGCCTCTTCAGCGGCTCTTATAGCTCTCTCGATGCCTATTGATTCTATTTTTTCTGAGCTTGCCCGTATGCCGGCTGTATCAACAAGAAGAAATCCAACACCTTCAATATTCAGCGGAACAGTTATGAGATCACGTGTTGTACCAGGAATATCTGTGACTATCGCCAATTCCTCACCCACAAGCGCATTCAGTAATGAGGATTTTCCAACGTTCGGTTTCCCAACGATCACGAGTTTTATTCCCTTACTGACCGCTATCCTTGATTTCGCATTTTGAAGAATAGCCGCAAGATCAGCGACAATACCGTTAAGGCTGTTGAGTAACAATTCCTCATTTGTATACGCGTCATCGGGATAATCAAAACTCACTTCCATTCCAGCAAGCAGCTTAAGAAGCCTGTCACGAATACCTGCAATTGTTGAATGGAGCTTTCCAGAAAGATTTCTTGAGGCTATTCTAACGGCTTTTTCAGAAGATGCCCGAATTATTTGATTGATAGCTTCCACACGGGTGAGATCCAATTTCCCATTCAAAAACGCACGCTTGGTAAATTCACCACGTTCTGCCAACTTAGCCCCTTTTGAGAGCACAAGCTCTAATATGAGGCGGCTGACCACAGGACCTCCATGGCACGTTATTTCTACCATATCTTCGCCCGTATATGATACTGGGGCTTTATAGAAAATCACGTTTACTTCGTCGATCTTTCCTTTTTCATCAACAATCCAGGTGTGAATGACCTGTCTGGGTTTCACTTCCTTGTTATGAGTTATCAAACTGCGGCATATCTTCCACGATGAGCTCCCGCTCACTCTTATCATCGCCACACCACCATAACCAGGTGGTGTTGAAATCGCGGCTATCGTATCAGAATTAGGTATTTTCATCTTCCTTTCGCAAAAGAATTTGCCGAACAATATTGTTCACAGTCTTTCCATCAGCTCTTCCTTTAACTCGAGGCATGAGAACTTTCATCACACGCCCCAGATCTTTAATGCTGCTCGATCCAGTCTCCTCTACTGCATTCTTGACTATTTCTTTTAATTCTTCTTCACTCAACTGCTTTGGCATGTAAGATTTTATTATCTCGAGTTCTCTCTGTTCTTCGTTTGCTAAATCCTCTCTACCACCTTTCTTATATGCTTCAATTGCTTCTACACGCTTTCTACACTCCTTAGAGAGAACCCGAAAAACATCATCATCTGTCGCTTCTGTCATTTTTTCAACTTCCAGAGTCTTTATCGAGGAAATTATCAATCTGAGAGTACGCGTTCT
>Ga0209834_10000321_pt1 | contig 29747 bp, 16 predicted proteins | sample Mar14236cmmetaG_FD_184134 | JGI IMG/M metagenome (GOLD analysis project Ga0209834, IMG submission 184134) | Marine hydrothermal vent microbial communities from Guaymas Basin, Gulf of California to study Microbial Dark Matter (Phase II) - Marker... ... | reverse complement strand
TTAATCCCAGCACAGGTGATGCACCACTTACCGTCGCATTGGATGCCACTGCCTCAAATGATCCAGATGGAAGTATTACTACTTATAGTTGGGCGAGTTCCGATGGGCAAACCGCTTCTGGTAACAATACTAACCTGACATTCAATACAGCAGGAACGTATACAATTACTTTGACCGTGACTGATGATGGGGGTTTGACAGGGAGTATCCAGGAAACAGTGGTCGTGTCATCCACGTCCGTAAACAATCCACCCGTATTAGATGCAATAGCTCATCCAACATCAGTAACCGTTGGAATAACCATAACCTTCATCGCGACAGCATCCGATCCTGATGGTAATAACCTCAGTTTCAGTTTAGAAAACGCGCCAACGGATGCAACGATTGACACAAATAGCGGTGTATTCACTTGGACTCCGAGCGATACGGGTGTATTCAATATGACCGTCAAAGTCATGGATAATGGTAATCCGCCCTTGAGTGACACAGAATCTCTCAGTATCACCGTAAACCAAACGGCACCGTCGCCAGTAGTAACAAACCATGCCCCTGTCATCAATGACATCAGTGATCAAACGGTCACGGTGGGCAATCAGCTACAATTTACTGTCACCTCGACGGACCAGGATCCTGGTGATATACTCAGTTTCAGTTTAGTTACCGCACCTGTGGGAGCGGCGATTGATAGCGCGAGTGGTGTATTTACTTGGACACCGACTGATAAAGATACCGCTGATATTACCATCAAAGTTACGGATAATGGTACGCCGCCATTGAGTCATGAAAAAATGGTCAAAATCACGGTTAATCCGATATCTACAACATCTCCTACTGATGGCGAAACTGATGACGAACCCATTGAAGAAGAAGTCATAAACCATTCGCCGAAGCTAGACAATATATCCGATCAAAAAGATGTCTTGCCAGGTACCACCTTAGAATTAAACGTCAGTGCGACTGATGAGGATGGGGATAAGCTGACTTTCAGCCTCAAAGATGCACCAGCCGGTATGACGATTAATGAAAATACGGGGTTATTGACCTGGACAATTGGCGATGAAAGAGACGACTTCTCTATCACGGTTGTTGTTAATGATAATCGTGAAGGAGATGAGCGCACCGATGAAGAAACTTTCACCGTGACGATTTTGCCCTATAATGTCTTAACAACGACTCAATTGCCCTCCGAATCCGGTTCCATTAAACGCGATCCCGAAGGCATGTCTTATAAACCAGGCGAAACGGTCACTTTGACAGCCCTCCCAAAATCATCTTGTTATACGTTTACAGAATGGACAGGGGCTTGTAATGGAAACGATCCCGTTTGTACTTTAACAATGGATGCAGATAAAGATACCACTGCCCTTTTTGAGTACAGCCCATTTTCATTAAATGTGCAAGCTGAACAAGGTGGTACTGTGACAATCAAACCAGAACAAGAGGTGTACCATTGTCAAGATCAAATCACGTTGACAGCCAAAGCTGATTCTGGTTATCGTTTCCTGAAATGGGAAGGCGATTTATCGGGTAACGAAAACAACATCCCATTGGCTATCCAAGATGATCTGGAAATCACCGCTATTTTCGGAAAAATAGCCACCTTAAAAATAACACCCCTTCAGGTCCTTAACGCAAAAATCGGACAGCGTTTAAGTTTCACAGCCAGTGGCGAAAAGGATAAATTCTTCTGGGCAACCACCGGCGGAGAACTTGATTATACGGGTTCAGAAGCCACTTATACCGTATCCGAAAAGGGCGTATTCTATATTTGGGTGAGCGATGGGGAAAATTTTGCGTGGAGCTTAGTTGATGCCACAAAAAGCCTAGTCTTGCTTTCCATTTCACCCGAAACGCTTAACTTATGGACAGGTGAAACACAAGCGGTATCCGTTAAAGGCTATCGCGCTGATGGGAGCTGGATAGACTTAACACAAGAAACAACTTTAAAAGTCGACAGCACAAGCATTGCCCAAGTACTAAAAGAGGCTAAAATTAAGGGCAAACGCGAAGGCGAAACCACCTTATTTGCCGATTACCAAGACATGCAGGCTGAAATCAACATTCAGGTACAAGATAAAACCACTTTCCTCAAAGTGGAACCTGAACTATTGCTCCTGCATGAAGGTTCAAGTAGCCCCGTGACCATTTATTCTGTCAACTTAGCAGGTGAAAAAACACTGTTTAGCGAAGCGAAACTCAGTATTCTGGATGAAAATATTGCGAGTATTAATGGTAGCAAAGTGAAAGGGCTAAAAATGGGTGCGACTTGGTTAGAGGTGCGAACTTCCGACGAAGAAAATGCCCTGCCAATTCCAGTGGTAGTGCGTTCACGCCCCCAATTAGATATTACGCCTGCTATTGCGGTTATAGAACTGGGCAACCCGGTCCCATTTACCGTAACCGGTGGACAATTCCCTTATGAGATGTCAACCGATCAAGGATATGTGCAGAATCAAGACGAAAGCACCTTTATCTATCAATCCAATGAATTAGGGGAAGCCCTTCTAATTGCCACTGATAGCGATGGCGAAGAAGCAGAAGCCCAGGTTAAAATCGTTGCCCCCCTAAGCGTGACACCTAAACAAGCTGTGCTTGATCGGGGAAATAAAATCACAATAGATGCAAATGGCGGTGAACGCCCTTATGAATGGGTAGTCACTAGCGGCGAATTAAAATCGGCTGGAAAAACAGCGAACTATACCGCACCATCGCGCTCTGGATTGCACACTGTCACCGTTATCGACGCACTTGGAAATAGCGAAGCGGTATTAATCTTAGTCGGTGATGCCCTATCACTCAGCCAGCAAAAAGTGTTTTTAGCACCTGGTGAAATGACTCAAATCAAAGTTTTAGGCGGCATACCGCCCTATCAAATAACAGCGACTGCTGGAAATGCCCTTTTAGATTCAGAGGTGATAGATAACTATACTGCCCTGATAAACTATACGGCACCACAAGTCGCAGGGAACTATTCTGTGACAGTTCGCGATTCACAGGCTCATCAAATCAGTGCCGATATCAATGTCAAACAAGAAATACTGATCACACCGGTATCAGGGCGTGTTGATCTGGGAGAAAGCTTAGTATTACAAACAGCAGGTGGCTTTGGCACACCACGCTGGCGAACTACCCAGGGTCAATTCGATCAACAAGAAGGTGAATCTGTCACTTGGATGGCACCTAATCATTATGGTACGGCTTTTGTCTATGTCAGCGACGCGAGCGGCTTAACCGCCACTACTACGATAGAAATCTCATCATCAGGTTTAGCCATCACGCCCTCAGTCCAACATATTTACCCTGAAGAAAGTACGGTTTTTACCGTGACTGGTGGAAGTGGTCCCTATACTTGGTGGACGGCGGGAGAAGGCGATTATGAAGCCATGAACGATGACAAAGACATTATCACCTACACAGCATCAGATGTCAGAAATAAATACGAGGTGAATGTAGAAGATAGTATGGGTAACAAGGCGCAAGCCCAGGTCAATGTCTACACCACGCGCCTATTGGCATCACCGAAAAGATTATATATTCCTGCCGGTGAATCTCTTCCAATCGCTCTAAGTGGTGGCACGGGAGAATACACACTTTGGACAGCACTTGGTGAAGTAGCTGACAATGAAATCAAGCTGACTAAAAATGAGGTATATACCAATACCTATTATACTGCCCTAAAAGATTATCAGGGCTATGATACGATTACTATCACAGATACCGCCGGCAATCAGACAAGTATCGCTGTCGAAATTTCCGACGAAGATCAAGTGATACAACACGTTCTCGATGACTTTTTTACAGGGGAATCTGATTTAAGCAGTGAAGAATTGTATTGGATTTGTGAAGAATTTATGAAATAGGTTGGATGCTGTTTCAAGAAAAAACGGGACGCTGGCGCGTTCCGACTGCATTTCCACGCCAGCGCGTGGGAACGAGAAATAAACCTGTCATGTCTTGGATACCTGACAGGTTTTGGGAAGTTATTTACCTGAACATCTATACTTTGCTGCTAAAAGAGATATTTAAAATGATTCGAGAACTGTACATTAATAATTTCAAATCGCTACTCAATTTTCGGGTTGAGTTATCAAAATTTGTTTGTATCATTGGTATGAATGGTGCTGGAAAAAGTACCCTATTACAAGCCATTGATTTTATTACTCAAATTTTCAAGGGCGATCTTAAAACTTGGTTGCAAGCGAGAGAATGGCAATCGCAAGATTTGCTTTCTGATCGATCCTCGCCTAGCCATAAGATTTTTGAAGTCAAATTGCAATTTGAAAGCACTCGCTATACGTGCTATGGCGAATTTAATCTCAATAAACTCACTTGCACCAAAGAAAAAATCATCAACGAAACGTCAGGCGATATACTTTTTGAAGTTGTTAACCGCTCATATCGTATTGGCAATCATGCCAAGAAAAGTATAGAATTTAAGTATCAAGGTTCTGCCCTTTCAGCCCTTTTTGAAGATGCTTTAACGCCAGAATTGCTCCAAATTCGTTCTTTTTTGATTGCCGTTAAATCTTTCGAGCTACTGAATCCCCAATTGATGCGGAAACCGAGTAGGCAATCAGATAATGAGTTAGGTTTAGGGGGTAATAAATTATCGGCTTTTTTGCATAGTATTTCTAACCGCAAAAAGGATGAACTTAATCGGTTTATTAAAGAAGTCTTTAGTACGACTTTTGAATCAATTGAAACCATAACCACATTATCGGACCATAAGCGATTATTTATCGAAGAAAAATTAGCCAATAATCGTTGCATGAAAACAGAAGCTTCACATATCAGCGACGGCTTATTGCGGATTATGGCTATCTTGTCTCAAACGATGACAACCCATACGATGTTGGTATTTGATGAAATCGAAAATGGTATTAATCCTGAATGGGTAGAAGCCCTGGTTGATTTACTGGTGGAATCCCCTAAACAAATTATAGTAACCACTCATAGTCCAATGGTGTTAAATTACCTTGAAGATGAACAAGCGAAAAAATCGGTGATTTTTATCTATAAAGATAAGGAGGGCATGACTCAACAATGTCGGTTTTTTTCGATTGCCGGGGTTGAGAAAAAACTGGACATTCTCGGACCAGGTGAAGCCATGGTAGATGTTAATTTAAGCGAATTAGCAGAAGAATTGAATCATGATTAGTCTATTACTCAGCGGCGAAGGCAAGACAGATATGGGGGAATTAAACTACGCCGATCCATCACGTTTTAACAAAGGACCAATGACTTGCCTTGCCGAAATGGTTATCAAACATTGCACTGACGAAACACTTGATATGGAATTGATTCATAAAAGTCAATTCACTCAGAAAGGGCATATCAAACTCCCTGGCAAAAAAAGTGATAAAACGACCGGTTATTTTTACAAAAATGCCTACCTGTTAGGGCAAATAGCCTTAGAAAAAGGCTGTGATGTGGCTATTTTATTTCGTGATACTGATGGCACTCATAGTACGATGCCTTCTAATTGGCGTATTCTTGTTCAATCTATTCTTGATGGTTTTGAAGATAGCGGCTTTCAAAATGGAGTCGCTATGGTGCCTAAACCCACAGGAGAAGCATGGATATTATGTTGTCTTCAACACTATCAACATTGTAAACAATTAGAAAATTTGCCGGGTAATCAAGTGAGTTCAAATCACCCAAAAAAGATAATTCAACTGAAGGAGACGATACTATGAAAAGATTGACGTTCATTTTTTCAGCTTTTATGCTGATATTCATTTTATTGCCCAGATTATCAATTGGGGCAACAGATTGTACGGTGCAATCTGAAATTCCCGAGGTGGAATGTCATGCCCTCGTTGCCCTTTATGATAGCACTGATGGGGATAATTGGACCGAAAATACCGATTGGAAAGTGACGAATACGCCCTGTAGTTGGAAAGGGGTGACTTGTAGTGGTAGACACCTGACGGAAATTGATCTGAATACTAACCAAATGACGGGAACGATTCCCATTGAGTTAGGTAACCTGGTTAATTTGACTTACCTTGGGTTATATTTTAACCAATTGACGGGAACGATTCCGGCAGAATTAGGTAATCTGAGCAACTTGACTAAGCTTCATCTGCACGGAAATCAATTAACCGGGGCGATTCCAATTGAATTGGGTAATTTGCTCAATTTGACAGAACTTTGGTTGAGTGATAACCAATTAAGTGCCGGCATTCCATCAGAATTATGTCAGCTTACCCTTTTGACACAGATTAATCTGAACCATAACCAATTGACGGGAGCAATTCCTTCTTGCCTGGGTAATCTGAATAGTTTGACTCAGATTAATTTTAATACTAACCAGCTATCCGGAACGATTCCCTTTGAATTAGGTAATTTGGTTAATTTGACTCTCCTTAACCTAGATACTAACCAGTTGAGTGGCATGATTCCCACTGAATTAAGCAATCTCGTTAATTTGAATTACCTTGGAATCTATTCTAACTCATCATTATGTCGGGGTAACAATATTAACTATGCGCCTTGGGAAGCAGAAGTCAGTACTTATCCAATTTGCCCAACAATGGCTGATTTATCAATTACTCAATCTGTTTCCGATACTTCTGTCAATTCTGGTGCGAATTTTAGTTATACCCTAAGTGTCACAAATACTGGACCGGATGCGGCTAGTAGTGTTCAAGTGACTGATACTTTGCCGCAAGGACTCACTAATATCAGTGTAACGGGTAGTGATTGGACATGCCAGGAAAATAACGGTATTGTGACTTGTGACATTTTGAATAATTCGTTAGCCAACGGTGTGACAACTGATATTATTATTAATGTCACTGCGCCCGTGATAACGACAGAGATCACACTAAACAATACGGCGACTGTCAGTACTTCAACCACAGATCCAGATAACACTAATAACAGTGAAACTAAAAGTACAAACATTGTACTACCACTACCTGGAAATGAGCAACCGCAACTGTCAGCGATCAATGATCAAACGGTCACCGTAGGCAATACCTTAAATTTGACTATCAGCGCGATTGATAAAAATACGGGAGATCAATTGACTTATAGTCTAGTCACCGCGCCGAGTGGAGCCAGTATTGATCCGACAAGCGGTGTATTGACTTGGACACCAAATAGCACGGGTGATTCTACTACGATCACTGTGAAAGTCACTGATGATGCGACATCGCCACTCAGTGATGAAAAATCTTTTTACATCACGGTGCAAATTGTTTCCCTCAAAAGCTGGGGCATACAAGGTGCAGGTGAGGGCGAATTTGAAATGCCGTCAGGTATTGTCATAGATAGTCAGGGCAATATTTACATGACTGATACCGATAACCATCGTATTCAAAAGTTTGATAGTAACGGGAATTTTCTCCTACAGTGGGGAAGTCAAGGTATCGAAAATGGGCAGTTTAACAGCCCTCAAGGTATAGCCATTGATTTTCAGGATGATATCTATATTGCTGATACCCTCAATCATCGTATTCAAAAGTTTGATAAGAATGGTAATTTCAAATCAGCTTTGGGAAGCGAAGGAACGGCTAATGGCGAATTTTCCGAACCACGCGGTATTACAGTTGATGCGATGGATGCCATCTATGTGGCTGATACCAATAACAACCGTATCCAGAAGTTTGATAGCAACGGTTTTCATATAAATACGTTGGGTACTTTGGGTAGTGCGGATGGAGAATTTGATCAACCAATAGGGATTGCCACTAGTAAAATGTTTCTCTATGTTATTGATTCTGCTAACAATCGTGTTCAGAAGTTTGATGATAATGGCAATTTCAAAACAACTTGGGGAACGCCGGGTGCCGGTGATGGAGAATTTAATCAGCCGATAGGTATTGCGATAGATAGCCAGGCTCAAGTTTATATCACTGATGCTAATCATCGTATACAAACTTTCGATAGCGCGGGTGTTTTCTTAGGCACCTTTGGGAGTTCTGGTAGTGCAAACGGTGAATTTAATCAGCCCATAGGAATAGCCATTAATGGTGGTATGATTTATGTTGTGGATACAGGTAATCATCGTATTCAGGCATTTTCTGATACACCCTCTGCTAATTTGGCGATAAGCCAAACCGCTTCCATAGAATTTCCAGCTGTGGGAGATAGTCTCAGTTATACCTTAACTGTCGAAAACCTTGGTCCAAATACCGCGACTGATGTACAAATAAAAGACATTTTTCCAACACAGGTAAGCTATACCAGTGCCACTGGTACTAATTGGAATTGTGGGGAAAGTGCTGGCACCATAACTTGTGATTATCAAAATACGTTGGATGCTGGCATCACGGCGGAACCCATTATCGTAACGGTTTCTATCAATGCAAACGGTATTTTGGGCAATATGGTAAATGTGAATTCGGCTGTTAATGATTCCAATGTCACTAATAATAGTGATACGAAAACGATTAACATTGAAGTTGATAAAGCTGATTTAGCGATAAGCCAAACCGTTTCCCCAAATTCGCCGAAAGTGGGCGATAATCTCATTTATACCATAACGGTTAACAATAATGGTCCAGATACCGCGACTAATATACAAGTGAAAAACACTTTGCCCCCACAAGTAAGCTATACCAGTGCCACTGGCACTAATTGGAATTGTAGAGAAAGTGCTGGCACCGTGACTTGTGATTATCAATCGCTGAATTATAATATCACGAATGATCCAATTACCGTAACGGTTTATATCCATACAGGCGGTGATTTGAGCAATACGGTGACAGTGAGTTCGGCTAATGATCCGGTGAACTCTAATAACAGTCACACGATAATAACAAAGGTTAATAGGGCACCTATCCTGGAATCTATAGGCAATCAAATGGTGTCTGTAAATGATACCATCAGTTTCAAGGCGGAAGCCAATGATCTTGATGGTGATAACCTAAGTTTTAGTTTGGGAAATGCGCCGACTGGTGCCAGTATCACAGCAGAAGGCGAATTTACTTGGATACCAGGTAATTCAGGCACCTTTGACAATATCCAAGTGATTGTCACAGATGATGGTATACCGCCCTTGAATACTGAAGAGATTATTAGCATCACTGTCAGCGAAGGACCCTCTTTTTCGTTACAAACTGACATTTCACCAGAAGGTGGCAGTATAAAACGCGATCCGGAAGGAACATCTTATCCACAAGATACACCTATCACCCTGACAGCTATACCCAGTTCAGCTTGCTATGAATTTATGAATTGGACAGGAGATTGTGAAGGGACTAGCGGTCCGACTTGCTCCTTAATAATGGATGCTGATAAAAGTGTCACTGCGCATTTTCAAGCCAAAACCTTCACATTAAATGTACAGGCTGAACATGGGCGTGTAAGCCTTGATCCGGCTAAAATGATATACGCTTGTCAAGAAACCGTGACGCTAACAGCACTTCCCGTTCCTGGTTCGCCCTGTTATGAGTTTATTAACTGGACAGGGGATTGTCAAGGTAATGAACCGGTCTGTTCTATACAAATGGATGCTGATAAAGCAATGAATGCGATTTTTCAACAAAAATCGTTGACTTTGAATATACAGGCTGATCATGGGCATGTGGTCCTTAATCCGGATAAAGCGGAATACGCTTGTCAAGAAGTGGTAACGCTGAAACCGGTTGCAGACGAAGGTTATCAATTCATCCAATGGGGATTAGATTTATCGGGTGAACAAAGAGAATTATCGTTGGCGGTCCAAAGTAATATGGATATCCAAGCGAATTTCGGCAAAATACCCGATTTGAAAATAGAACCAATCCAAATGTTTCATGCGAAAGTGGGGCAAACTTTAAGTTTCACAGCCAGTGGTGGACTGAATCAGTTTTTCTGGACTGCCACTGGGGGAGAAATTTATCCGGCTGGGGCAACTGCCACTTTTACGGTACCCGAAGCGGGCGTATTCTATATTTGGGTTAGTGATGGCGAACAATTCGCATGGGCATTAGTTGATTCAACAGATACTCTTGTTTTACTACAAGTTGTACCGGACACGCTTAATTTATGGAAAGGTGAAACACAAGCCATATTAGTCCGGGGCTATTACCCTGACGGTAATTGGGTGAATTTAACTCAAAGCGCAGATTTTCAAATTGAAGACCCAGATATTGCCCAAATCCTTAACAAGGGCGAAATTGAGGGAATCAACGAAGGTGAAACCATCTTATCGGTCCATTACCAAAACCTAGAACCGGTCAATGTGCTTATTCAGATCCAAGATAAGCCGCCTTTATTGAAAGTAGAACCAGAATTATTGATTCTATATGAAGGCACCACACAGCCTGTGACGGTTTATTCTATCAGCCAAACAGGTGAAAAGCTGCCCTTTCATGAAGCGCAAATGAGTATTCTCGATCCGAGCATTGCCAGCCTTGAGGATCAAACGCTCACTGGATTGAACAAAGGTTTAACTTGGTTAAATGTCAGTGCTGGCGAAAACACTTTGCCAATTCGGGTGATTGTACAATCGCGCCCCCCATTAGACATTACTCCCGCTTTTGCCGTGATAGAACAAAATGAACCCATTCAGTTTTCCGTCACGGGTGGACAAATGCCTTATGAGATGACAGCCGATCAAGGGAACGAGCCAAAACAAGATGATGAGAGTACCTTTGTCTATCAATCTGAACAGCTAGGTACGACTATCTTAACGGCTATTGATAGCTCAGTTGAACAACAAGTGCAACAAGCCGAGGTTAAAATAGTGCCTCCCTTAACAATCACGCCGACACAAGCAATCGTTTCTTATGGAGGCGGGCAAGATATAACATTACGCGTTAACGGTGGTGAATCGCCTTATGTATGGACAGTTACCCGGGGTGACTTAAATGAAACCCCTTCTGATACGGTGATTTATACTGCGCCATCACGCGCCGGATTACATACCGTTACCGTGATTGACGCACTCGGAAATAGCCAAGAAGCGTTAATCTTAGTCGGAAATGCATTATCACTCAGTCAAAAACAGTTGTTTCTCACCCCGAGTGAGAAAATTCAACTGAAAGTATTGGGCGGTGTTCCACCCTATATATTAGATGTGAGTGCCGGTGAAGGGCATTTAGATATGATTGCAGATGGTATCAATGTCATAAACTATACAGCACCAAACGTATCGGGTACTTATAGTTTAAGGATACACGACAATCAAAACAATCAAATCACTGCCGATGTAAATGTCAAACGAGGGCTTATTATCACGCCACAATCAGGGCATGTCGATAAGGAAAAATCCTTAAACTTCCAAGCAACTGGCGGTTTTGGGAAAAAACGCTGGAGAACGACCCAAGGTATTTTGGATAAATCAGAAGGTGAATCTGTGATATGGACAGCCCCTGCCCGTTTTGGTACTGCCTTTGTTCATGTCAGTGATGCTGGTGGCGCGACAGCGACTGCCACGATAGAAATCTCATCAGAAGGTTTAACCATAACACCCTCAATGCGCCAAATTCACCCTGATAAAAGTGCGGTGTTTACGGTGACTGGCGGTGGAAGCCCTTATCAGTGGAGAGTAGAAGCCGGTGATTATAGCCCCCTGGCAGATGACAGTATGACTTATACCGCTCCCGGTGTCAAAAACACCTATTGGATCAATGTACAAGACGTGACTGGTAAAGAGGCGCAAGCACAAGTCAATGTGTATTCCGCACACTTATTAGCTTCACCAGAAACCCTATATCTTTACTCAGGCGAAACCTCAAAAATCACCATTAGCGGTGGCAGTAGAAGTTATACGCTTGGTGCGGCTTTAGGTCAACTCACTCCCCATAAAATCACGCTGTTAGAGGAAGAAATCTATAGCAACAGTGAATATACTGCCCCGAAAGCTTATCAGGGCTACGACACGATCACCATCACGGATACCGCCGGCAATAAAACAAATATCGGTGTAGAAATCTCCTGCGATATGCTCAACTTTTATGCTGGATTAGATGGAAAAATAGATGATCAAGAGATGCAGCAAGCTCTTGATGACTTTGTTGCAAGAGAAACTTGTCTCAGTACTGAAGATTTATATTGGATAGCTGATAACTTTGTTCAATCCTTCAAATAAGAAATCCGAATACCTGTCAGGTTTAAAGAAATACCATTTTTTGAAAAAATGGTATTTCTAATATTTTTCTCGTTCCCACGCGCCAGCGTGGGAATGCAGTCGGGACGCGCCTGCGTCCCATTCATCATCACTGAAGGAGGAATGATAATTCTTAACCTCGACGCTGGCGCGTCGAGAATGCGTTCCCACGCCAGCGCGTTGGTACGAGAAAACCTCAACTTTAAATAAGGAATTAACTTATGAAAATACTTCGCATTGTAAAAATGCTTTTTATCACGCTTCTATTTACAGAAATGATGGTGTTATCCTCACACGCTGTGGGCTTAGAGATTGAACCTTCACCTATCACTTCCTGTAAATTGGAGGCTTCATTTATATCTTGTTTGCCAGGCGGTACTGTCGAATTTTCTGCGACTGGAAATTCAGGTGAGCTTTCCTGGGTTAGTGTCAAAGGGGATATGAGTGTACGCAAAGCAGCCCGTGTTGGTTTTTTACCGGGTGTTGTTTCGGACAGTGGGCAATTATTGATTATGGCAGGTAATAGCGTTCGCTATACCGCACCTCATTTACCAGGCACTTATAGTGTTGCTGTCACTGATAGTCAGGATATTGCGGTGGCTGAGGTACAAGTCTATGATTCCATTGATGCTATTCTAACTATCGCCATTCTAGGCGGAGATAGAGTCGAAAAACAGGCATTGACGGTAGGTGTCACACAAGCGCTGTCTTTAGAAGTCTGGTTAGCTGATACGACACGACAGGATTATACGGCGCGAGCGAATTGGATAAGTGATCAGCCTGGCATTGTGGCAGTCAATGAGGCGGGATTATTGACGGCATTGGCGAGTGGCGCGGCGACTATTTCTGCTAGTGTTGGCGAATTAAGCCATTCAATAGAAGTTGAAGTCAAAGAACCTGATATTATCGGTTTGGTCCTTAATCCTTCTCCAATGTATTTGACGACAGAGAGTACACAAGTCTTTGATATAGCAGGCATTTTACAAGATGGTCGTCAAGAGGCGATTGAGCCGACAGATTGTATTTTCATATCGGAAGCGGAAGAGTATGTTACTGTTAATCAGGATGCGGAAGTTCAAGCCCTGGTGCCTGGGCAAGCTATTATAAGCGTTGATTGTGATGGTTTGAGTACCCGTGTCGCGGTTTTTGTGAATTCTCCCTTTGATTTGACCAGTCATCCCGCTAAATTTACTTTGGGAATAGGAGAGGAAAAGGCGTTTGATATTATTGGTGGAATGCCACCTTATATCGTGACTGCGGAAATGGGGCATATCACAGGTAGTGGTAAACATTGGCTTTATCAAGCACCCCGTCTTGCCGGGGATGAGAGTATCAGCATTACTGATCAAGCTGGTGAAAATATTTCCTTGGTTGTTACTTTGACTAAAGGGTTGGTTTTGTCTCCGCAGGCTGTTGATTTATCGGCTTCGATTATGAAAGGGTTTAAGGTTTCTGGCGGTTTTCAACCTTATCAATGGGTCGTATCTGGCGGAAAGCTTGATAAAACGGAAGGGGCGGAGGTCACTTACACCGCACCGTCGGTGCATGGCTTGTATGAAATAACGGTAACGGATAATCAGGGGAATTTGAAAACAGCGGTTATCAATGTGAGTGCAGGACTCATGGCAACCCCTAAGCAATTGATTATGGAGCCCGATGAGGAAGGGCGTTTTCAAATCACTGGCGGTATCCCACCTTATGATATTTCTGCCACTGCTGGCAGTTATGAAGGGGAGGAAGCGACTTATTATTATAGGGCGCCCTCAGTTTCAGGAGATTATCAGATCAGCGTGAAAGATGCTGATGGCATGAGTACCAATATTGTTGTGATTGTGAAATTGCCTTTAACTGTCACACCCAGCGAATTGTTTCTGAAACGAAATGAGACTGCAACGCTTAATGTTAGCGGAGGTCATGCGCCTTACTCTGTCACGACTAAAACAGGTGACGTTTCTGAAACAGAAATAGAAATCGCTAAAGAATTAACTTATACGGCAGCTAATATAACTGAACCAGATGTGATTACGATTACTGATCAGTTTGGTGCTGTAGTACAAGTTAAGGCGTTAGTCAGCTCTGATGGTCTTTATGTTTCACCAGGTGAAAGCTATATTTTGCCAGAAGAAGAAATCAGATTGCAGGCACATGGGGGAACAGCACCTTATACTTGGACTTCGGATAGGTGTATTTTGCCTGAAAATAAAGGAGATTCTGTTAGTTGTCAGGCTCCTTTAGAAGCAGGAGGTTCTTATATAAGCGTGACAGATAGTACAGGATTAGAAACTGATGCCCTGATTTTTGTTTATCAAGGTGAACTGCAATTGAGTCCTAATCTGTTGGTTTTAGCACCGGGTGAAAGTGCAGAATTGCAAGCTTTATTGGGTGTGCCTGAATACGAATGGTCGACTAAACAAGGTAGACTATCGATAACTCAAGGTCAAGTCGTCACTTATACGGCACCAATTGAAGTGACTAACGGAAATGTTGTGATTCAGTTAGAAGATGGTAGTGGTAAAGTCAAAACGTTGCTGGTTGTGATTTCGGAAGAAAGCAAGCTTGATATTATTGATCTCTATGCGGGCAACGATGGTCAATTGGATGGTGATGAAGTTGAAAGGGCTGTTGAAGACTATTTCCAACAAGCAGGTTGGGTTAATAATAGTGAATTGTATCAATTGTTGGAAGAGTATTTAAATGTGCGATAAGTTTTAATATGGCTTTTCAGAAAAAGTTCTCAGACCTGCCAGGTTTAAAAAACATGGCAGGTCTCAACAATTGAAAAACTCAATTTATGACGGTGCTGAGTAGTTACCATTTTTTAAGCTATTATTGTAGAATCAGCCGCCGATAGTATATCTTTAGGTTTTAAATTTAACCGTTTACCTTTAATAATAGCCATGACGCGCCGCATTTCCATTTCACGTAATAAGATATAAGCAAACACTTTAGCTAAGGTAAAACTCCGCAATTTCAAAGTCAATTCAGCAACCCGTCGCATTTCTCGAATAAGCAGTTGATCTACCGCAAAGGTATTATCGGTACCCGATAATAAACTGTAGAGTGGCTCCGGTAAATGCTCAAGCACTTCTTGCAATGAATTTAATTCTACTAAATCTTGCAAAAGGGAGCGATTGAGCCGGTAAGAGGTAGGTACTAATAAATAATACGTCTCCGCTGCTGATAAGTTATATGCAAACCGATAACGCAGTAACCATAACAAATTAAAACGATCCATCAATATACTTATCAATGGTGATAAATATAGGCGTTGCTTATCATCAAGTGTGCGAACTCGTTGCACAAATCCTAACAGATAATGCCGATCAATCGCTGCATCTAACGAATAAAGTTGATGTTCCCTTTCAAATACACGTCGCGCCTGATTGGCAATATGACCATAAGGGCTATTTTCTAAGTGCCGCAATAGTTCACCCACATCTTCAGTGCGTAATAATTGTTTAATCGGTAAAGCCGTTAATGCGCCTAATTCTAATAATTGGGCTGAAATCGCGTTCGCATCTAAGCCTGCAATTTTACCACGCACAAGAGTTTTAAGATTAGCAATGTCGCGTTTATGAAACCAATACATGAGCAGTTCACGATCCTCCCCCGATAGGGGGCGTACCAATATCTTGAAATCGGCTAACATACGCATTAACCAAGCTTGTTCTATCTTAATCGGATCAACGCGACTATCACTGAATAAATCTTCTAAATTGCCCCATTCAGTACCGCTTTTGGCTAGAACGGTGTTTAGCGGCTGATTTAATAAGCCAATTAAGCATTTTTCAGAGAGTAAACGTTCTGCCAGAATTGACACGCGGGCATTAAGATAAGCATAATTAATCATTACCGTGATCCTATTTGCATGAGTAAATGGATCGCGGCTTCTAACGCTTTTTGTTGATTATCTTCAGCAAGATTGGTTAAACGTTCTTTTCGCGCTTCGTATCGTTTTTTTAATTCTTTGATAGTCTGTGCAGCCTGTATTTCAGCCTTTTTTAAAAAACTGGCACGTAAGTCAGGAATTTTAGCCTTAAATTGTTCTTCTGCCTGATGTGCTTCCTGTAAGGCTTGTTGGATAATTTGTTCACGTTCTGTCTGCGCTTTTGCAACGAATTGTTCGGCTTCGGTTTCGACTGTCAGTAAACGTTTTAAAGTATCTTCCATTCTGAATATCCTTAAATGTTGCCCAAAGCTGACGCTTTGGATTCCAAAATCTTGTATAAATTTATATAATAACAAATAATTGATTGGCAAGGAAATTGATTTATATCAATTTGTACGGGTTCACCTAAAATTGAAAATAGCCAGGTATAGTTTGCCCACCATTCTATTAATCATCAATATCGTGTTGGTGGGCAACAAAAACACGTTGCCCACCCTACATGGCTTGTGTTGGGTGAAAATAATTGAAAATATTTTGTGCTCAGGGCAACCATTTTCATCAATATAGGCATTTAAAAAAAATGAATTCTCAAACTATCGAAAAACTTGAGCCATTATCCGCTCCATTACAAGGCACTCATCTAATTGAAGCCAGTGCGGGTACCGGCAAAACTTATACGATGACGACTTTATTTGTTCGTTTGATTTTGGAAGAAAATTTGACGGTGGATCATATTTTAGTCGTTACGTTTACCGAGGCTGCGACGGAAGAATTACGGGATCGTATTCGCCGCCGTTTACGGGAAGCTTTAACCGCTTTTCAGCAGGGCAGTAGTCAAGATGAAGTTTTAGCAGGGTTGATGCGGCAGTGTGCCGATCATCAGGATGCGATTTTTCGGTTGACTAATGCGTTACGGGGTTTTGATGAGGCGGCGATTTTTACCATTCACAGCTTTTGTCGACAAATGCTGCAAGATAATGCTTTTGAAAGTGGGGTATTATTTGATGCTGAGTTAGTGAGTGATCAATCTCATTTATTGCGCGAAATTGTGGAGGATTTTTGGCGGCAACATTTTTATGAAACTTCTTCTTTGTTTATCACTTATGCGTTGGAAAATAATTTTAATCATCCGACTCAATTGCTCCATGTTTTGAAAAATGGGCAATATGTTGGGCAACCCTTTTTAAATATTATTCCTCAACAAGATATACCGCGTACTGATGCTCAGGAATTGGCTTTTTATACCGCTTTTTCAGAAACGCGAAAAACTTGGCTATCTCAAGCGACAGATGTTGAAGATTTGCTGCTGAATGATAAAGGGTTAAATCGAAATAAATATCGCACAAAATCTATCGCGATATGGTGTAAAGGATTAGATCATTTTTTAAATGCGCCTCAGATGTCTATTACCTTGCCTGATAAATTTGTGAAGTTTACTCCAGGCGAACTGGCGCAATGTGTTAAGAAAAATAAGTTGCCGCCTCAACATGATTTTTTTGGTTTATGTGAAAAATTATTAGATTGCCAACAAGTGCTTTCTGAACGTTTTCAACAATACTTATTGGCTTTAAAACTGAAATTGTTTCAAGCCGCAGAACGGGAACTTGCCCATAAAAAACAGCAGCAGCATATTCAGTCTTTTGATGATTTATTAATTAATTTACATCAGGCACTCAAGGGCGAAAATGCGGATAATTTAGCCCGGTTGATTCGCAAAAAATATCACGCTGCTTTGATTGATGAATTTCAAGATACTGATCCGGTGCAATATGAAATTTTTCGGAAAATTTATGGTGATAATAAGCGTACCTTATTTTTAATTGGTGATCCGAAGCAGGCGATTTATAGTTTTCGGGGGGCTGATATTTTTACTTATATGGCTGCTTGTCATGATGCTAAACATCGTTATACTTTAGCGATTAATTGGCGTTCTGAACCGGATTTAATTAGTGGTGTTAATCTATTATTTGAAAAGGCGGTGCATCCTTTTATTTTTAAAGATATTCCTTTTCAAGCCGTGCAAGCATCCCCTGAACCTGTCGCTTCTCAAACTCGTTTGAAAATAGAAAATAAATATTTACCGCCCTTACAGCTCTGGTTTGTTTCCAGAGATCGAGCGGAGTGTTCTTCGGATAAACCTATTAATAAGAGTTGGGCAAAACAACATATTCCATTTTCCGTGGCGTATGAAATTGCTCGTTTGCTTATATTAGGGCAGCAAGAACAAGCCCTTATTGGTGATAAACCCTTAGTCGCTGGCGATATTGCTGTATTAGTGCGTACTAATACCCAGGCTCGGCTAATGCAAAAGGCACTGACTCAATTACAAATTCCTAGCGTTTTATATAGCCGTGAAAGTTTATTTAGTTCTTCTGAAGTGATGGAAGTTGAACGGGTATTATTCGCTGTAGCGGAACCGACTAACGAGGCATTAATTAAAGCAGCATTGACTACGGATATGTTAGGTGTTTTCGGAAACGATTTACATAACCTGATAGAAGATGAACTCGCTTGGCATGAACGCTTGAATCATTTTCAACGTTATCATTTTCTTTGGCGAAAGTTTGGCTTTATTCAGATGTATCGCGATTTGTTATCAAAAGAAAATGTGTCGGAACGTCTTTTAAAGCTTATGGATGGTGAAAGGCGTTTAACAAATGTATTACATATTGCTGAAGTGTTACAACAAGCCGCTGTTCAACAAAAATTAGGGATCAGTGCGCTATGTCAATGGTTATCCAGACAACGCTATCAACAAGGGGAAAACGAAGCTGAACAATTGCGCTTAGAAAGTGATGAAAAACGAGTCAAAATTGTGACGATCCATAAAAGTAAAGGGCTGGAATATCCGATTGTATTTTGCCCTTTTGTATGGGATGGCTATTTACATAATAGCAAAGGAGAACAGTTTACCTTTCATGATGATAAGGATAAATTAACACTTGATTTAGGCTCTTTAGAACAAGAGCAACATCGTAAACAAGCTTTGGAAGAAGAGCGCGCTGAAAATTTGCGCTTATTTTATGTCGCGGTGACTCGCGCCAAACATCGCTGTTATTTAATTTGGGGTGCTTTTAAAGATGTTCAAACTTCAGCCCTGGCTCATTTACTTCATCCTGGTGTTGAGATTGATAAGACAGATGATGCGACACTTTGGCACCAGTTACAAGTATTCGCTCATCAGAATAGCCACGCGTTGCAGATTTCTCGCTTACCAATTGATAAGACATCCTACCACCGCCCCCAAGAAGCTGCCGTTCAACTCAAATCTCGCTCCTTTTTAGGTAAAATTAATAAAACCTGGAAAGTTTCCAGTTTCACTTCACTTTCTAGCAGTGCACATTCTATTGAAGCGGCTGATCAACCTGATTATGATGGTACACCTTCTATTCGCTTTGCGAGGTATTCTGATGAAAACCATATTTTTAGTTTTCCACGCGGTGCCAGAGCCGGTTCATTTATGCACAAGTTGTTTGAATTACTGGATTTTCAAGAACCTGATTTGGATTTAATTCCCCAGCAATTGCTAAATTTTGGTTATAATGCTAAACGCTGGCAAGCGGTTATCACTACATTGGTTGAGAATGTTTTGACGACTCCCCTTGAACCCGAACGCCAAGATTTTACGCTTTCTCACATTCGTTTTGATAAGCGATTGAATGAATTAGAATTTTATTATCCATTGGCTCAGATTACTTCGTCTGGTTTAAAAAACATTTTTGCGAAGAGTCGTTTCACTTTTTCTCCCATGCGCGGTTTTATGAAGGGCTATATTGATATGGTATTTGAGTATGAGGGGCGTTATTATTTAGTCGATTATAAATCCAATATGCTAGGCATACAACAGCAAAACTATCATCATAGTTATTTAGCCCCTGTTATGGCGCGAGATGGCTATATTTTGCAGTATCACCTTTATGTCGTTGCCCTGCACCGCTATTTATCTAGTAGGTTACCGAATTATCATTATGAGACGCATTTTGGGGGAGTCTATTATTTATTTTTACGGGGAATGAATTTATCTAGTGGTGCTGATTATGGCATTTATCGAGATAAGCCACCTGTTGCTTTGATTAATCGACTTTCTGCCTATTTTGGGGGCGAATAGTTTTAAAGCTAAGGCATTTTTAATATGAAGAATACACCCATCTCTCAACAAGAGAATTTAATTGAACCGCCCATCGTGATCGATTTTGACAAATTGTTCACCGACTCCAAACTGTCTGAAAATGAGCAAGGTATTATAAAAAGACGATTGATTGAAAACCGTCAAGCGTTTGGAAAAGTGTTACAACAGTTAACCAACTATGCAAAACAAGAAACGGCTACTTTCGATTTGCTTGAATCACTCAAAGAACTCGAAGAAAAAGAAACTCGATAAATTAGAAGTTTCGATGCCATCGCTAAAATTCTATCACGGGATTTTCCACAACTACTCAAATTTATCCTGGATGAATACCAAGTTGAAGCCGAAAGCACTAAGGCACTCATTGGAAAAGAGTTTGTTTTTATAAAACGAATTGCCGATGTTATTTTTGAAGCCAAGGATAAAAATGGTTGTGAAGTCATTGTTCATCTGGAATTTGAACGCGAGTATGAATCAGATGAACATATGGATAAAAGGAAGTTGGAATATCGACATCTGATGGAAATGGATCTAGTGACAATTGAGACGATTATCAACCGAAATTTGCCCTTTTTGCTTCCATTTGTCGTTGAGTCCGAATTAAGAGCCATCGACAAAGCCCCAACCAGAGCAACCAGGCATCTAGCTCTTCTTCGTCAAGAAATTGATGAGCATGAAGTGGAACTTACCCAAATGATTGAAGGACTCACCGCCAATCAGATGGAAAATTTACGAACCACAGTTGAATATCTGTGGAGAAAAAAGTATAGTAAAGAAGTGTTTAACAAATCGACTTTACTCAAGCTTATGAAAAAACAACTGAATTTCCGACAAAGAGATGTAGAGTGGGGAAGAGTAGAAGGTCGTGTTGAAGGTCGTACTAAAGGTCGTGCGGAAGGTATTAGTGTGTTGCTCAAATTGATGCAACAAGAAGGAAAAATAACCCAAGAACAAACGGAATATTTTACCAAACGCATGGAAGAAGAGTATGATAAAAAGAGCTCTGATCAGTGAATAAACGGAACGGTGGGTTTCCATTTTATTTCTACCCACCCTACATTTCTTGATTTTTGCCAGGTCTGGTTTAGTTGTAGAATTTATTTCATGCACGTTCCTATGCTACAGGTTCCACCTGTGGTAATTATTTTAAACAAGAGCCATTTATCATGAATTTAAGATGCTTTTTCTGCCTTTTACTGATTTTCCTTTTTACTGCTTGTACTTCATCCCATAAAAAAATTGAGTTGCCTTCTTTACCTGAACCATTACGCCCAGCTATTATAAAGGGAATAGATACGGCTACGGTTTTCCAGCCTTCCAAAACGATTGTTCAAAAAAGTGGTATACCTCAAACGCATTTTAAACCTACGCCACAGGCTTTACCCCGTAAGTCTACTTCCGCAAAATTGGGGGGGGTGGAGCGTACACCTGAGTTTGCTATTCATGCTCCTATTAGTGTTAATGTGGATGGCTTGCCTTTGCCCGCTTTTATTAATGAGGTGTTTGGGAATTTATTGGGTTTATCTTTTGAAATTGAACCGAAAGTTCAAAAGAAAAGGGAGTTAGTGACTTTAAGAGTGACTCAGCCTCAATTGCCTGCTCAGTTATATCAGCTTGCTATTCAAGTTTTGAATAATTATAAAGTGGCTGTGTTATGGCAGGGTAATTTGATGCGTTTTGTAAGGGCTAAAAGTGGGCAAACTAATATCCCTTCTTTAATTGTTGATGGCTTGACTTTACCACATGTTCCTGCTAGTCATCGTCCAATTATTCAATTTGTTCCACTTAAAGTGGTTAGAAATGCACAAGTCAGAAGTTGGATTCAAAAGGCTTTTAAAGGGCATAATTTGAAAATTCAAGAAGATGCTCGACGTAATGCGATCATTTTGATTGGTACACCGGAATTGGTTAAGCAAGCCGCTGAAGCTATTAGTGTTTTAGATCAGCCCTTAATGCGAGGGCAATTTAGTGTACGCATTGAGCCGGCTTTTTTAAGGGCTGATGTGTTAGCTAAACAGTTAATTAATATTTTAACCGCTCATGGCTACGGCGCGAGTTCTACTGCTAATTTTGGGAGTATTATTATTTTGCCAATTGTGGAAACGAATATTATTATCGCTTTTGCAATGGATCAGCAAATTTTGGCTTATGTTAAAGAATGGGCGGATGAATTGGATCAAATGAATCTCCCTAAAAATGAAATTAATAAGCCAGGTTTATATCTTTTTCCCGTTAAAAATACGACCGCTAAATTAATTGCGAATGTTTTGAATAGTTTATTGAGTTCAGCCAATCCTATCGCGACGACTTCTACTTCCAAGGTGGGTAAATGGCTGAAAACCGAACTTAAGTTAGTGGTTGATCCGCATCGTAATACATTATTATTTACTTGTACGGGGGAAGTGTGGTTACGTTTACTTCCTATTTTAAAAAGTATGGATATTCCACCTAAACAAGTTTTAATTGAGGTGACTATTGCTGAAATTACTTTGTCGGATAAGGATGAACGGGGAGTTGAATGGGCACTTGAAAAGGCTAACTTAGGAGGGCTAGATGGAAGTTTAAGTACTTTGGCTTTGGATGTCAGCAGTGGGGGACTTACGTATACGCTGAAAAATGCTGATAATGTTCGGGCGATGCTTAATGTTTTTACTAGCACGAGTCGGGCTACTATTTTATCTACACCCCGTTTGATGGTACGTAGTGGGAGTAATGCGTCAATTGATATTGGAACGGAAACGCCTATTTTGACTAGTCAAACTACTAGTAATCAACAGGTTGGAGGGAGTTCTGCTATTTTGCAGCAAGTTCAGTATCGTCGTACCGGTATTTTATTGAGTATTACACCAGTAGTATATGCAGGGCGGCGCGTAGATTTAAAAATAAGCCAACAAGTTAGTGAGGCGCGGGAAAATACCATCAGTACGATTAATTCACCGGAAATATTCAATCGCCAAATTTCAACCGAGCTAAGTTTAAGTGATGGAGAAACTATTTTATTAGGGGGGTTGATTTCTAATAATAGTAGTGAAGGTTGGAGGGGCGTACCTATTTTAAGCGATATTCCTTTCATCGGTCAATTATTTCGGGTTAATAAGAAAACGGCGGATCGTACTGAGTTAATTATTATGATAACACCTTATGTGATTGATAATAATGTGGAAGCAAAAGCTATTAGCGAAACAATTCGGCAGCGCCTGGAGTTATTGCCGCAAATGTCAAGTATAGTGCCATCTAGCAAGTAGGTACGCATAACTCTTTTCGAGGTTTCAGTTTTTTTTTGAAGAAAATAAGCTTAAAAATTATTTTAATATTTGACATCATCTAAAAATGAGTATATTATATTTAATATGGGATGTTAAGTTTTATTTTTAATAATTTGTGCAAAAAACTTGATTCTCAAAATAGAAAGTTATATAATATTTATAAGCCATGTTTAAAAATTTTTAACTTTGGTTTATTTCCCAAATATTTTGACATGGCGAAATATAAAGACTATACTATTATATATTGGAACAAGCATGAAAGATTGAAGTCATTTCACGCACGTTCCATACTAGAATAACCTATTATTAACGAGGAGTTTTATAAATGACTCAGAATAAAATATTAGCGGCGGCTGTCGCTACTGCCCTTACAATGGGGTCCATAACAGCTCAAGCAGGTACCTTGACTCTGACAGGTCCGGCACCGGCAAATATAGGTCCATTGGCGATTGAAGCTGTTGGGAGTGATTTGATATTGCCATCAAGTGGTGATTTTGATACAAGCTATACTACAGGCAAAGTCAAAGATGGGTACGAACTGACGCTTACCTATACATTGACCGGGGCGGAATGGGCGACAGAGCCGGGTGCTACTAATTTGAAAAGTTCTAATACTACCGATACTCTGATAGGTATATCAGAAACTAGCGCCACTTATGCTCTTATGGTGGGAGGTCTGGGTATTAATAATGAAGTAGAGATAATGCTTAACTTCAATGATTTCCAAGTTCAAATCAAACAGGCAGAATTCCAAGATGTTGGTCAAACCGTTAACTTGAATATCGGTATAACAGGTAATATTTCCGAATCAGATGACCTAATCTTGCTCAGCACTGCTGTTGGCGCAACGGTTTCGTTTAAGTCTGGTGGTGATGAAAAAATTGATGTCGCTGAAAGTGGCACGAAGTTTACGATTAAGACAGATCCGACTGGCAAAAGTGCTAGTATCGGGGAATTGAATATTACCGATGCAAGTGCAAAGGGTACAGACCTGACTACTGATTGGTCTTTTACTGGTACTAGTGGGAAAAAAGGTACATTAACTATCAGTAGTGGTTCTTTTGCGGCGTCTCTGGATCATGATGAGGATGATGCTAATAAGGTGCTGGTATTTTTGGGTACTGACTGTAGTGATAGTACTAATTCCATACCTGCTACTAGAGTTGACAACGAAACAACCGCTACTTGGGATTTGGAAAATTCTAACTTGAATGATATCGCTATCGCCACCGCCAACACCACCAGCGACAGCAATTACAAGATTTGTGTGTCAGTGGCTAACGACAACCAGACTGCTATCAATGAAACAAAGGAACCACCCAAGGCTTTGTTGACGCTCGAATACGGTGGGTCATCAGAACTCTCGTACGATGGGGCATTGCGTCATCTAAAACGCAATGGTACAATTTGTACCGTGTATAATGTACCTCATGTGAATGCAAGTGATGAAGGGAACATCCGTGTCACCAACCGTTCTGGACGGACAGGTACCTTAACGGGAAGTTTACGTGGTAAAGACAATGTTTATGTCTTTGAAAACCTCAATCTGTTAAATGACTATGATACTTACCTGGCAACGTTTGGCAAAGCAGCAGAGGTACCGAATGGTGAAATCAAGAATAATCAAACTGTGCGCTTCACACCTGAGTACTTCCAATGGCTGGCAAAGCTGAATGATGATGATACAGAAGGCCTCTGGGCTGGTCGGGGTGTCTTAAACATCGGTAGTGATTTAAGTAAGATGGAAGTCTTCCTTTTATTGCGTTCTAAGCCGGTTGATGGCGTGACAACTTATCCCTTGTTGAATTTGAGTACCGGTGCAACGGGCAATGGTTGCAATTAAAACGAAATAACGGAACGGAATAACGTTCACTAAGCCGTGATCACATTTGATCACATTTTATTAGATAGCAGGAGTAGAAACTAATGCGAAAGAACATAATTTTAGGTGCTGCTATTTCAGCAGCACTTTCCCTATCGGCAACTGTCACAGTGGTGGCAGGTGGTTTTGAGAATGTGGATAGTTCGGGTGATATGAGTAATTTTACAGAATCAGCCGAATCCAGTTCTAATGTGATAATGGTGCCTACTGATGGGACCATCTATGCCAAAGAATTGTTTGGTGGCAATAACACTGGACCGGAGAAATTGCCGAATAGTGATACTAAAAATGCGGCAGTAATCTACACGCTCACTTTAGGGAGTGAAATTACTGAGAATATCAATGCCATTTTTACACTCAGTGACGGTGTATTTGCTGATAAACCAAAGTTGGCGGTGTATAATGGTGGTACTGGTGATAACTATAAGACTCTGTTAACTCCAGTCTTAGGTGGTGCGAGTAAAAGCTCTGCTACTTTTAGTATTGGAAGCGGCGATTCCACTACTGATTCTAACTTGTATGATACTAGTCAACTGTTGTTGCATTATAACTTTAAAGAGGCAGCCATCTTAACTACGGGTGGAAAGGTGAATCTGACAGCCGACCTTCAGAAGGTAGATGAGACTCCCGTAAACCCCAGCAGAACGGTAACCATCGCAACATCTAAGCAAGCAATTTCAGCAAGCTTAGTTTCAGAAACTAGCGGTATGGTGGAAATTTCCGTTATTGATGGTAATACGAAGTTTGCCTCAGACGGAAAAAAAGACGCTTATGTAAGTCCGAACACCGCGCAGATTGGTCGCCTTGAAATTACCGCTGACAATACTGCGATGCAATCGGATGGTGTGACCCCCTTTGCATTTGGTACTAATGATGGGGAGACTGAAGATGCCGTTTTGGAGATTACCGGGGGTCAGTTTGCAGCTTCGCAGTTTGATGGGGGTGTGATATTGGCTAATGCTGCTACTACTGTAGTAACAGGTTCCGCAGCGGATGAGACAACTGCTACCCTTGATTTAGATGGTAAGATGTCTAGTATCATGAGTCATGATGGTGAAGTAGACATTCGCATGGTGGTAGACGGTCAAACTGCGATCAACACTGTTGGGGAAACTCCCCCTTCAGCTATATTGACCATTGGTTTTGCGGAAGACTATATGGATAATATTACGGTTGGACCGGTAGAACTGCTTCGGATTAAGCAAAATGGTACAGTGTGCGTTGTTTATAATGTGCCCGGTAGTGCTGCATCAGATGAGGTTAATATCCGTATTACTAATGAATCCAGTGCAGCAGGTAAATTGACTGGTATACTGTATAGCAAGTCTGGTGATAAGATAGGTGCCTCAATGACGTTGGCTGAGAGTTTACCAGCTGGTGAGACGATACGTATTACTGCACCTTATTTGGAGGATAAAGTTGGTACATGGGCTGGTCGTGCGATATTGGAAATTACTTCCACATTACCTGACATAGAAGTATTAGCCATGTTGCGAAATAGAGTACCAGGTTCTCCATTGACTAACGTGAGTACGGGTGCGTCAGGGAAGACCTGTAATTAAAAGTTGTCAAATGGGAATCGTTTTATTAAACGAATCCTGACAATTTAAGTTTTTAAGAAGGCAACGTTAATTAGCGTTGCCTTTTTTTTTGCTCTTTTAATTTATTATTGTGTCTGAATCAGGATTTTCGGAATTTTGGAATTTTTCAGAATGGGATTTTTGAGATTAATGGGTTGATTATCCTGACAAATTCTAAAATTGTAAATTCTGATTCAGACAATATAATGTTAATAACGTTAATAAAGGTTTAACCTATGATAAAAGACAAACTCACATTTAAAATCATCGGTTGTGCTATGGAAGTACACAATACTTCAGGTCCTGGATTCCAAGAACTGATTTATCAAAGAAGTCTCGCGATTGAATTAAAAACAGCGGGATTATCTTTTGTACGCGAACAAGATCAGAAAATTTACTATAAAGGAATTGAAGTAGGTACTCGTAGAGCAGACTTTGTGGTAGAAAATCAAGTTGTTGTAGAAATAAAAGCATTAGTTAACTTAGAAAATGTTCATCTTGCCCAGGCGAAAAATTATGTAGTCGCTTACGATTTTTCAAGAGGTTTGCTTATTAATTTTGGGGGGCAGAGCCTTCAACATAAGCTGTTGTTTAACCCAAAATACCAAGCTGAAAATGATAAATTACAAGCTTGAATGAACATTTTTTGGGTGCCCTTTTAATTTCTTATTGTCTGAATCAGGATTTTCGGAATTTGGGAATTTTTCAGAATGGGATTTTGAGATTAATGGGTTTATTATTCTGACAAATTCTAAAATTCTGTGAATTCTGATTCAGAATATTCTGACAAATTCTAAAATTCTGTGAATTCTGATTCAGAATATTCTGACAAATTCTAAAATTATGTAAATTCTGATTCAGACAATATTTGGTTTATTATTATTAATTTGTTTAATTAATTTATTATAATGAAAAAAGGACCCTACCCCATTTTCTGCCGAGGACACTCTGGCGGACGTTTAATCAGTGAAGCATTCATCCAAAACCAAATAGATATGGGACAAGTAGCCCCAGATCGCAAAGACACCGACTCCTTTGATATCCACAACCCCCTCATTTGCAAAATCATCCTCAACGCCTACGAATACCAACAAATGGCATCCTATCAACAACGCTACTACCAAAGACTCATGAAACGTTGTATTATAGAATACCGAAAAAATGAAATCCAATCAAAAGGAGCATTTGGCTGGAAAATGGGCATGACACTATTCACCCTACCTGTACTCCTAGACACCATCCCCACCGCCAAAGTGATACACCTCATCCGTGACGGGCGAGATGTCATGCTATCACGCCTAGAGGCGCGCATTGCACACCTAGATGAACCGATAAACCGATTAATGGTATTTGGTGATGCCACAATCAATCACTTTGAAGGACAAGCCCTAAGCCCTGAAACAATAGCCACATATCGCAATGAATTAGAAATATTGCATTGGGTAACAGCAGTCAAATATGGACTAAAAGGGCGAACCTATAATGAACGTTACTTAGAAATCAGATACGAAGACATTTGTCAAAACCCTATTCTGGAATTTACCCAAATATTTGAATTTCTGGAACTGCCCTTTTTAGAAACGACAAAAGCATGGCTACTTGAAGCAGTGCATCACACAAGAATAGGAAAATGGAAAAGCCTCCCAAAAGAACAACTGGAAAAGCCCTTAGCAATTGCAGGGGAATTACTGAAAGAATTGGGGTATTTATAATGCTACAAAAAATATTAATCAGACTAGGCGTTTACAAACTGATAGCGCTCATCCTGAAAAAGACGACTCAATTCCCAATTTGGGAAAACCTTGAAATAGACATACAATCTTCTTGCAACAGAGATTGTGAATTTTGCCCTCGCTTTTTAGACCGATCTGGTGTTAGAAAAGATAAACGTGGCAATCAAATTGTCACCAGAATTCCCACAGAAAAAGTGTATAAATTGATTGATCAAGCCAGCAAATTAGGCTTTAAAGGCAAAATCAAATTGCACCGCCTATCAGAAAGCCTATTAGACAAAAGATATATTGAATTTGCCCAATATATCAAATCAAAAGAACTACGACTCCTTGAAAATACCAACGGCGACGTACTGAAAAAAAACGAAGCCCTTTGCGCCCAACTAGATGGACTGATAGAACACCTCACTATCGGGCTGTACGACTACAAAAATGAGGCAGAAAAACAAACAGAAATTGCCTATTGGCGCAGCAAATTTAAGAAAACCGAACTCGTATTCAGCCTACCCCCGGAAAATTGTACAATAAGACAAGGTGCCAAAGTCTACTTTGAAGTAGAAAAAGAACCAAATGCCTTAGAATTACCTTGTACCCAACCTACTCGTATGATGCTCATCCGATACGACGGAAATGTATCACTCTGCTGTGAAGACGACGGCTGTCATTTTGACTTAGGCAATGCCTTTGAACAAAGTTTATCTGAAATCTGGTGGTCCTATAAACACATAAAAATAGCCAGAACATTAGAAAAAGCTGGAGGGCGGCATCAATTTAAAAGATGTAATCAATGCTATAACGCCCAAAAAAAAATCAACAGGTTAAAACAGAATTAAATATTATTTCAATCACTGGTAAAAAAGAAATCTGATTTTTAAAAAATCAGATTTCTAAACGCTCATCAAATCTAATACTCATCATCTTGCTCGTTATAAAAAAACTACTTTACAGAACGTGGCAGTTACTGGTCTCCAAAAAACCTTGACACCGTTTATTGGCAATGGTTTGATCGTGAAGACTACTTTAATAAAAGTGATCGCAAAGGAACTATTTACAGATATGTGCTATAATACATAAATTATTGTTCTTAACCAAACTAACGAGGTAAAAAATGCAAGAAGCAGTATATTATGGTAAAGTCGAGTTAATCCCCGGTATCATTTGTGACGGCTATGTGTTAAAAGATGACACAGCTGTTATGAGTGAACGTGGGACAGCCGACTTGTTGGGA
>Ga0209834_10000318_pt1 | contig 29918 bp, 29 predicted proteins | sample Mar14236cmmetaG_FD_184134 | JGI IMG/M metagenome (GOLD analysis project Ga0209834, IMG submission 184134) | Marine hydrothermal vent microbial communities from Guaymas Basin, Gulf of California to study Microbial Dark Matter (Phase II) - Marker... ... | reverse complement strand
CTTATTGGGGAGAGCGAACCTCCTGCGCCTATGCTCCCAAAGCCCAATTCGATCAGGGAGCCCTCGTGATCTTCGGCAGCGATGCCCCGGTCGAAAGCCCCAACCCATGGCTGGGAATACATGCGGCAGTGACAAGGCGGCGGGTTGATGGCGCTCCCGGACCAGACGGTTGGCACCCGGAAGAGCGAGTATCAGTTGATCAAGCCCTGGCAGCTTATACTAAAAATCCTGCCCGGGCAGCTGGGAGAAAAAAGTCACAGGGAAAACTTGCTTCAGGTTATTGGGCAGACTTGATCGTGTTGGATACAAATCCCTACAGCTGTCTCGCTGCTGAGCTACCAGGAATACAACCTCTGGGCACGATGGCAGCTGGAAAGTGGGTCTATCGTAATTTCTGATTTAAATGGTAATCATAAATTACTCATCAAGGATAAAACCAGTGTCCAAAAAAATCAGGATCTATACCTTCATTCTTCTCATCACAGCTCTGTTATTTCAAAGTACCACTCAAATCACTCCAGCCCAGGCCCAGAATTCAATTAAATTCTCTAAAACAGTGGTAGAAAATCATTTTCCGGATGAACTAATCTTCCGGGTCACAGTAACCAGCACCGGGGCAGATATCGTAAGCGCAAAATTCGCCTTCACATATGAAAATCTTTATGGCTCGAGGAGTTATACCAAGGATCCCATCGAGTTTAGTCCCGGCCCAACGGTTCACCTGGCGTATACATTGGATACCAGGGATCTCACTACCCCGCCCCTGATGACCTACCTCTATCATTGGGAAGTAGTGGATGCTGATGGAAATAAAGTCCACAACGAAGAAGTTCTTATAAGCTATGAGGATAATCGCTATAATTGGCAGGTTCTGGAAAACGATGATATAGGAGTCTGGTGGCATGACAGGCCAGAATCCTTCGGGCAGACAATCTTTGATATCGCAGCAGACGCGGTCTCTTTTCAGAAGGAGTTATTCCAGGCTGAACTGGATTTCCAGACAAAGATCATGATCTCCAATACCGAAGAAGAGTTCAATTCCTGGCATCACATTGGGCATGATTGGATCGGGGGACAAACCTTCAGTAATTTTGGCATCACAAACCAGATCGTGGAAGGAGAGTATTATCAAGATGTCTGGTTGAACGGTGTTATACCTCATGAGATCTCACACATTTTCTTTAACCATGTGGTATACAACCCTACAGTATCCGTCCCGGTCTGGATCAATGAAGGCGTGGCTCAATATAATGAATTCATCACTCATGAATGGGAGATGGATCTGGTCGAAAGTGCGGCAGAAGAAGGCGAGTTGGTACCCCTCAAAGCCCTGGAAGATGGTTTTGGATCCTACAACGTGGATCGCATTTATCTATCATACGCAGAAGCGTACAGCGCTGCTGCATACCTGGTTGAAACATACGGAAACGAAGGGTTGAGCGCTTTGTTGGCAGCCTATAAAGGGGGAGAACAAACTGACGGTGCTTTTCAGACAGCTCTCGGGATCAGTGTGGACCAGTTTGAAATGGATTGGGCAGAATCTGTCGGAGCTGAAAATTATCTGCTCCCAACTGTCTGGGTAATGCCAACCTTTCGCCCTTCCCCGACGGCTTATATCCTGGCTGAGCAGGGAACCGCCCTACCCGGCCAATCACCAGCCGAAACCCCTGCTCCGCCGGCAGCAGATACACAGAAGGACGCGGAAGAGGGATCTTCAAATCCAATCACCATCATGCCATTTGTGATCATTCTTCTGATCATTACAGTTATGGGTATTGGCATTGGGGGTTTGATACTGATCTATTTTATATTCCGAAAACAGAAATCTTAAGGATATTGAGAAAAGATATATTGGATCTAACTTTAAATAATAACTCCGGGCCAAGTAAAAATTTGCCCGGAGTTATTTGTTTGTTAGATTACCACTAAAAGTGTTTGATATACACCCTGCGGCGTTTATGCTGCCGGGAGTCGAAATATCTCCACTGGGACCACACTTTCTGATTGCTTTCCAGCTGGGGATTGGCATGAACGGTTTTAACACCATGTTTTTTACAAGCTTCGAATAAACTGACCATCATCAACGCGTTCACCCCCCTACCCTGCAATCTGGGTACGACTGCCCCAAGATAGGTATCGATTTTGTCAAATTTTTTCAATGCTCCCAGCAAATGGACAAAACCGAATGGGAAGAGCTGGCCGTGTGCCTTTTGGATCGCCCTGGACAAGGAAGGCATGGCAATCGTAAAGCCAACCATCTTGCCATTTTCATCCAGCACTACCGGTATCAGGTCCGGGACCACAAATCCAAAATACTGCTTAACATAAGCTTCCCTCTGTTTATCAGTCAGGTGAACCACGCCGTAAAGATGGCTGTAGGTTTCATTGATCACCTCAAACAACTCCGGGGCATATTTCAATAATTCTTTCTTGTTTTTTGCTACGAAAACCTGAAGTTTATAACGCTTCTGGACCAGTCCAGCTATCCGAACGATCTTTTCATCAAGCTCATCGGGCAGGGTAACGAGATGTTCATACCAGTCTACGGCTTTTCCATAGCCAAGTCGCTCCAGGTGCTGGTGATAATAGGGCGGATCATGGCGGGTTGCCAGCGTGGCCAATTCGTCAAACCCTTCAACCAGCATGCCTTCCCGGTCAAGATCAGTGAATCCCAGTGGGCCATGCACAGCAGTACAATCCAGCTCTTTTGCCCATGACTCTACTTTCTCCATCAGAGCATCTACCACAGCAGGATCATCAATGAAATCGATCCAGCCGAAACGCATAAATTTCTCCCCCCAAGTCTCCATGTGCAGCTCATTGTAAATCGCTGCTACCCGGCCAACGATCCGGTCCCCATCATAAGCCAGGAAATAGTGGGCCTGGCAGTGATCAAAGGCCGAATTTCTATCCCAATGCAGGTTATTCATCTCATCAAAATCCAGGGCCGGCACCCAGGCATTATTCTCTCTGGGGATCGAATGTGGAAAACGAATGAATTTCTTCAATTCACTTTGTGTGGTAACTTCCTTGATCTGGATTTCCATAATAACTCCCTCACGCTGACTGAGAAATAGCAATTTATCATAAAAACAGTAGTTCAAGGATTATAACTGAAATCAGCGAGTGAAGATGCGAGTAAAACAGGGTTTAGGGTTTATTGTTTTGGATGAAGATCCGGATCCTGATAAACTCAGAATGATTTACATTTTTGGCTCTATAATAAATATCAAGTATACATACCAGATAGGGGATCAATATGGAGATAATCAGAGAATCTCTCATGCAGTGGGGAGAGGCCATGCAGCTGACCATGGAAAATCGCTCCCTGTTCTATTCTCCAGTTCTTAAACACTGGCGTGTCAAAAAATGGGTTGGTAAAGATGCCAGGAAATTCATTTATGAGGGCGGTAGTTTTGAGGAGGCTTTTGAGGTCTTTTTAGGACAACGAGGTGCAGCCGCAGCCGGAGTTAACGGTGATGCTGGATAAGGGAAAGTACATGTTGAGCTTCAGATATGGGATCAAGTTATAGCCCCACTGTCATTGCGAGGAAGGGAACACAGTGATCTGACAAAACAATCCCCTATAACCAAAACACCCCTATCAATATTCTGGAAGGGGTGTTCATTTTTCTTGTACTTACGATCTACTCAACCGGATAGAAAACCAAGTCATAGGGCGTTAAACGCCCCGGCAAACTGCGGTCCATTTTTCTCAACCGGCCAGTGCAGGGATCTGAGATGGTAATGAATTTCAAGGTGCCGTCAGGCTTGATCTCTGCCAGGTAATACCCAACATCACCTATGCAGAGCGCATAACCTGTGGCTGAGATCTGATCGTCCTCAAACGTCAACTTCCAACTGTCAGTCGATCCTTTTTCCAGGTCTTCCGATGAAGTGGCAACCCGGAACATGCCATCCGGAGTGACCACTGCCACAAAAATGCCCAGGTCCGCCGATGCGACCCAGGTACCGACGATCTCATTGATATCAGATACATATACTGTCTCAGACTGCACAGCTTCAGCAGTTGCAGGTTCAGCAACTTCCTCTGCCTGGTCCATTACAGTCGATTCTTCAGTTGCGGCAGCTTGAGTGGATCCGTTTCCGGAACAGGCAAAGAGCGGCAAACAAAGCAGCAAAATAACAAATATTATCAATTTTTTATTCATAAATTTTTCCTAATTATTTGGATAAATATTATATCCCAATCCTGCCTGAAGCAGGACAACCATAACAAAAATGGAAGGCGCCTGCGGCGAGAAGGAAGTAAGTCAATTGGGGTCCCCTAAGCGTTTTGCACCAGTGAATTATTCCTTAAGCGACTCGGAGTATTTACCTTTACCTATCATTGTCCTTGCGAGGAGGGTGTTTACACCCGATAAAGCAATCTGTACTTGGAGTTGAGATTGCTTCGTCGGTTCGCTCTGCTCACCTCCTCGCAATGACATCATCAAAGAAGATCGTCTCAACGAACTACGGGCAGCAAATCAATTTACAACTTACTACTTACTCTACCCCCATCCTCCGTCTTCGGTCCCCGGTCAGGAGCGCTGCGACCAACAAAGCAATCTCATCTTTTGCTCACCGAACCGTCCCCGGTGAGGTAAAAAAACGCCCGGGGACGGGCGTTTGAGCAAACCCGGATAAATTTCCAAAGCAATCCCTCCGAGCGTAGAGCTGTTAAACCAGGAGATTGCTTTATCCTTCTCGGCCCCGCTCGGAGTCCTCCCAGAAAGCGCGATCCCGATTCCGATCACCTTCTACTGGGTTTATTGGGTATACTCAGTCCAGTGTCTGCTGCTGTAGAATATAGGAAATATTGCTTTTGATTTACTAGCAGATCAATTTTTAGGCCCACAAGGAATGTCAATGAACAAGGATACTTTTATCGCAGTAGACAAGTATTACGAGGATCTATTAATTGGGGAGAACCCTCAATTTGAAGATATCAATCGGGCCGCCGAGTCCGCTGCTATGCCATCCATCCAGGTCAGTCCCCTCCAAGGGAAATTCCTTCAACTGATGGTACAGGCCCAGGCATCAAACAGAGTACTCGAGATTGGCACCCTTGCGGGATATAGTACTGCCTGGTTAGCCAGTGGATTAAAAGCAGATGGAATACTGATCACACTGGAAATCGATCCTCATCACGCCGGGATTGCAGAGCAGAATCTATCGAAATTTAATTTCCCTGCCGAAGTTAGGATCCTGGTGGGAGACGGTCTGCAGTTGATTGATGAAATGATTCTGTCAGACACTGAACCATTTGACTTAATCTTTATTGATGCAGACAAGGAAGGATATGCGGATTATCTGAATCGGGTAGTCGAATTGTCCCGACCTGGCACACTCATCATAGCTGACAACGTGGTCCGGAATGGGAAGATCATTGAAAAAGAGAGCCAGGATTCAAGCGTTTTAGGGATCCAAAGATTTAACGAGGAGCTGGTCAGCAATCCCCGTTTGACTGCCACGACCTTGCAGACGGTAGGTGCACGATCTTATGATGGATTCACTTTCATCATTGTCAAATAATTAACTTGAACAATGCAGAGAAGAATGAACTAAGGCTTCATTAATGAAGCAATGGTAGAAAACTGCGCCCAAGCTTGCCATTCTGACCTTGATCCCGACCGCTGGGAGGGAGAAAGAGAAGAATCTAGATAGAGATGGTTTTGAAGATAGATTGTATTGGAAATGGTTTCGAAATTGAGTATTGGATCTGAATATGGATCTTTGCTCTTTTCTTCGTTCAGAGTCAGGATGACAGATCACACTTTTCCAATCTCCGTCATCGGTCCCCCGTCTTTTTACCCCCGTCCTCCGTCATCCGTCCCCTGTCGGAGGCTTCAGCCTCCTTACATCCCCTTCCCTCACTGTAACTCCCTCGCTATCCAGTCTCTCCAGGAAGGCCAACATATATTTCCGGCTGCTGCCGAACATATCTCGGGTCTGGGCTACTGTGATCGGGCCATCCTTAGTGATCTTCTTTTTCAGCTGCTCAACCATTGATTGGTAAGCCTCCGGTGAAAAGACCACCTCCGAAGAGAGCTGCTTCAGGTCATCAAGGGCAATCAACGCGTTATATATATCTTCCCCCACAGCTGATTTACAATCAGCCACTGAGGGCGGCTGGGTTGGATTCGCTCCAAATTGATCCAGCAGGTTTTTAATTAGCTTCTTATGTTCTGCTGAGAATTGGATCTCAAAATCCTTCATTCGAATATAGGGTCCAGCCTGGATCACATTCTCCCCCTGGACCAGGTGGTCAACAGCCTCTCGAAAAATTCGGTCTTCCAGTTTGGATTGGCTTTTGAGTTCTTCCAGAGCCATTCCAGCCCGCATGGGATATTCCTGATGATAATTTTCGATCCGGGAATCCAGTCCTGAAAGCGTGCTATCCCAGATGCTTTTAAGAGTGAGGAATTTTTTACTTTTCTTTCCGAGCTCCAGGGCAATGCCATCCCCTATCAGTTGATCCAGGATATTCCTGGCTGTTTCACTCTCCAATCCGGAGATCTCCAGGATCTCCTTCCAGGGAGCAAACCTGGCTCTCGAAAGGGCCTGAACCAGCACATCGGCCGGGTCGCCTTCCGAAATGGATTCCAGACGGCTGAGGATATTTTTATCAAATCGTTTATGCCGGTAAGGGGGATGGGGGTCGATCACAACTCCCCCTCCCAGAGTTTCCGATGGTGAAGGCCTTCTCAGGATATACCTGTCACCCCTGACCGCAACCACCGGGTCATCAACTTCAAGCTGCAGCAGCGCATCTTCACCGGGCTTCAATTGATCTACGCCTAGTAACCTCACTCTGGCCCTGGTCTCATCAGCACCCAGGAATAATTTTGTCTCCAGGTCGTGCTTGAGCGGTTTAGCAACTCCCGGCAGGAATTTAAAACTGACATCAAGACGACGAGTTGGCTTATAATCTCCCGGATGAGTGAGTGTATCCCCTCTATTGATCTCTTTATTTTCGATACCAGAGATATTGACCGCTACACGGTTTCCGGGGCCGATCATCTTTAATTCCTGGTTGTGGTTCTGTAGTCCCCTGATACGACCTGTTTTTTCCCCCGGCAGCAATTCTATTTCCTCTCCAACCTGCAGAGATCCGTCCAGCAAGGTTCCGGTTACAATCGATCCAAACCCAGACATTAAAAATACCCGGTCGACAGATAAACGGGGTCGGCCCAGATCCGGGCGTTCCGGCTGATCTTCCAATACTGAGCTTAGTGTATTAAGTAGATCCTGGATGCCAGACTTGGTTTTTGCAGAAACCCGCACGATGGGAGCATCCTTCAGCGCCGTTGTGGAAATCAGATCCCTGACCTCTACTTCGACCAGATCCAGCCAATCTGGATCATCCACCAGGTCGGTTTTTGTGAGGGCAATCAATCCCTTATCCACTTCCAGGAGATCCAGAATATCCAGGTGTTCCCTGGTCTGGGGCATCACACCTTCATCAGCTGCGATAACCAGCAAACAGGCATCTATGCTTCCAATGCCAGAGAGCATGTTTTCAATGAAATCCCGATGGCCGGGAACATCCACAATGCTGATGCCTTTACCATCCGGAAGCTGGAAGCTGTCGAAGCCCAGGACAATGCTCATCTCCCGCTCGCGCTCTTCCCTCAGGCGATCGGGATGGGTCCCGGTTATGGCTTCTATCAGGGTGGATTTTCCGTGGTCAACGTGACCTGCTGTGCCAATAATATACATAGAAAGTTTTGGGACTAAGTCCTGCAAATTAAGGGATTGAGTCCTTTGAAAGGACTTCGTCCCTAATAAACCTCTAACGAAAACCATCCATGATCTGCTCAAAATCGCCGGCCCATTCCCGCATCAGGCCTAACAAACCCTGCAATTGGCTCTCAGTATATTTACTGACCTGGGCCATCTGGTCCTCAATATCCTGCAAGCCATCTTCCAGCACCGAGATGCGGTCTTCTCCTTCTTTATACTGCCGTTCAAGCAGCTTGGTTTGTTCTTTTTGGGAGAAGGTGTAATTTGTCCAGCGTTTCTGATCATCGGCTGTGAAAGTGGTCCATTCCGCCCGGAACTTTTCATCCGCCAGGCGCTGCATTTCGGTTATTTCATTCACTCTTCGATCCAGCAAGGAAGACAGGTCTTTCAATTCATCCTGCATGCGTTTTATTCCCCGATGAGTAGTATCCAACTTTGTCATCTGCTCATCCATATCCTGGGTTTGTTTTTCAATGCTCTCGAATCGGGTCATCCAGTTTTTCCAGGTAGTTTCCCGTTCGGTCAGCTTTAAGTTTGTTTGTTCAAGGAAAATCTCCTGTTCTTTCTTGAGATCCCGCCGTGTGGATTCCACCTCCTGTATCCGGCTCTTGATCTTCTGATAATCACTGGAAACCAGGTCCAGCAATCCCCGAACTTCATCTACGCGTTTGCGCAGGGCTGACTGTTCTGCCTGGATATCTGAAATCCGTTTAATTTCCTTTTGGCGATCTTGCTTGGCAGATTTGGAATCGCGCTGATATTCCTTATAATCTTTCTGGATATCATCAAAAGCATTTTCCATCTCACGCAGGGAGGCATTAAAGCGGGTCTCTTCTTCTACTCGGGTGCTCATATCCTTTTCTAGATCTTTGATCTTCTTAATATCTTCCAGCAGCTTCTTCTGTTGGGTTTCAAGCCCCCTTAATTGTGCCCGGAGGTCCTTTTTGGCATCAGCAATCCAGGATTTCGTCAATTTTTCCTGGTCTTTCAATTCCTTTTTCCTGTCCATTCTCAAAACACCAAGATCAGCCTCAAAGTCATCCACCCTGGAAACTGAGGTCCTCAATCTGGTTAGATCGCTGTCATATTCCCTGGTTTTCTTGTCCACAGCGTTCAGTTTCTCTTCGAGATTAAACAGCCGATTTTCCAGGTCAGAGATGATTGATTTATCTTTTCTTCTTTCATCATCCAGCCATTTTATTCGTTTTTCCAACTGTTCATTATCCATGAATGGGTCTCCTCAAGACGGAATATTTAAAGCATTGAGATTATAGCATGCTCGACCTTTGAATTTTTATCGGAAATCCTGCGGTAGATGGTATTCTTCCTCAGGATCCCAGCAGCAGATCAGAGATAGTTCGCGTTAATCTAAATAATAATTGGGGAAGGAAACCAATCAATACCAAAAGGACATTCAAACCCAGGATCAAATACCTGTAAAAAGGTGCTGCCAGTATCAAAATCGATTCCTCCCCGGCGTTTTTGGTTAATACACCAAGCAAACGCAGCCCACCATAAACCAATCCCAGAGTGCTGAGCACAAATATACTATTGATCCAAAGAGGATAATAGCTGAGACCAGATCCCAAAGCCCAATATATGGGGAACCCCCCCAATAGTGGAACTCCAGCCAGCGCAAAATACCCCAGCAGCAGGCCTGATGTAATCACTGGCCATAATCTGGCAGCACCGTCTGCTGATTGAAAGTCAAGATCTTGGATACCTTGCTGTAATTGGGTCAGGGAAATTGACCATACTCCCAAAGAAATGCTTTGGAGGATCACCATCCCAAAATATATCGGAAAACCAGCTTGGAAGAGGCTGATAGCCAGCAAGGACCGGCCGATTTCTGCAATGATCACCGCTCCCATCAATCTGCCTAAATGTTTGGAGAAGATGGCCATCAAACCGCCGTAACTCAGCATGATCACTCCGGCAAGCTGGAAAGGCAGCTGGATATTTAGACCCTGTCCAATCCAACCCCCTTCCAGGATGAACCGTGTACCAAACAGGAATACTCCCAGAAAGTAGGTGTTAAATATATAACCAGAAAGGAAAGGATGATTCCTTTCACTTACCATGGATATCCAGCTGATGAAGGGGAAAATCGACAGCAAAAAAGAAAAACCGAGAGCCAGGATCAACAGCGAGCGGGCCAACATCACTTGATTTCCACTGTTCAGATCTATCCAACTGGCAAGCCAGGCCGCAAATAAAATGAATAACATCCCCAGGATCTGGAAAATTAAAAACCGCAAAACTCCAGGAGTAGGTTCTTTCCCTGGTGGAGAGAGCAATACCACATAGATCAAAGCCAGGAAAGCAAAAAACAAAGCGCCATAGAAGATCGGCTCAACTGAGTAAGCCGTCAGAATCAAACATATCCCGGCCAGGCTGAGAGGGATGAACTGGGCCGGGACCAGTTTGGGATCCATGATCAACAACCAGAATAACCACAAGGAAAATAACAGGATGACTATCGGGCGATCTGCCCCCGAGAGAATGAACCGTCTTCCGAAAATTAACAGCTGTTCTGATAATTTCACTTCCCAGAACAGGAATTTAAAGACCTCATTAATTGGCAGAACCAACCCTGAGACTACCAGTATCAAGCCAAAACCCAATCCGCTCCACCTCAGAATATAGCGATAGCGTAAGAAGAAAAGCGATGTGCCTGCCGCGAGCATGGGCAGCAGGATCCAGATAAGCGGGGTGTTCACGGACTTTCCTCCAGGTTGGATGCCATTAATAAATAGGCCCCTAAAAATGCAAAACCGATATTCAGGATTGCAAGCAGCCCAGTCATCAACACAGATGCTTCCAGGGTTGCGTAAAGGATCTCAAATCCTGAGAGCACTGTTAACAGTCCAATGATGATCCTCAGGCTGTCCCGGGATAAAATCAGCTGCAGCAGCCCCAACCCCAGCAGCCATAATCCTCCCAATACCTGCTGAGAGGTTGCGCCCAGAAACCAGCGCAGGGCAAGCGGCACCAGGGAATAAACAGAGAGTCCAACCAATAAGGCGGCAAATCCCTTAAATGCCGTGCCTGGGGGATTAGCAGCAAACCAGCTTTCTGGCTCCGCCTCAATCATGTTCTGATAAGTAAGGAACAGAACCGCCGAAGCCATCCAACCAGCGACCAGTTTCACAACCGCGATCTCCAGCGGCCAGCTGATACTGACGAATAGGAAGACCTCGACATACTGTAAAGCCAGCAATCCGGTCATCCAGCGCCTGCTGGAACCGATCAATATTCCAGCTCCACAAAGGAACAAGAGCGCCAACAGGAGAGATTGCAGAAGATCAGACATTGATGTTATCCACCTCTCAAACTTATCAGAGTAATGATCAGGAAACCCAATAATAAAGTCCAGATCAATCCCCCGTCACCTTCAAACAAACGAGTGAGCAGGTAAACTATCCCATCAGCCAAACGGGAAATTGAGTTTGCAGCAGCATCAAAATATATCCTGGTTTTGACCTTGAGCCTATCCAATCGAGATGTATTTATTGCAGGGATTCTATCCCAGAACAGAACAGCAAGGCCGAATAATAATGCGGCGATCCAGGCAGAGACAGGAACAGAAGTGAAGGCCAGGCTTTTCTTTATCAAACCCGCCTGGACAGATATGGAATATTGGGAGATCAAGACCACTGCATATCCAGTAATGGTGAGGGGAGAGATCTGCTCGGTTGGTATTTCTATCCCCCGCCAGTTCTGGATCCGGTAATTGAATATTCTCCCCAGCAATACTCCAGCCAGCATGGAGAAAAAAAGGCCCGGTATCCCAGTTAAAGAGACAAAACCAACCCAGGAAGGAAAAAATGGCAGCGGCAGAATCCCTATTCCACCCACAATCAATGCCAGGCTTGCGGCTCTTTTTGATCCAAAACCCCTAAATAACACAAGGCCAGGAAGAAGGAAGACCACTCCCCAGATCAGGACGGCCTCTGGCGCAGCAAACGCAAAACCCCCAATAAAGAGGGCCAGGCTTCCAACTTTCCAGATCCTATTTGGCTGATCGAAAAAAACAATTGTTAAAAAGACCAGGAAGATCAGAATGGATCCTGACAGGAATATTGCAGGCGAAATCTCAGCCGGGTTGAAAATCTGCGCGGCCCGGGTGATCAGAACTAAACCCAGGACGGCGGGAATCCAGGACTGATATTTTCCCAGGCGGATGACAGACAGTCCATCATCGGAGCCTTGCCAGGAAAGGAACCATCCTCCAAAACCGATCATCCCCGCAGCCAGCAAAATTGGCGCTGCGGAAGAGGGCAGTTCCGTCAGGAAAGGAGCAATCCCGTTAAATGAATTGACCAGGGATATAAAAATGACCAGCAATGGTCCGATCAGTCGGACCAGGATGCCCAGGACATATCGATGACTGGCTGCCATCTCCCCCTGATTCTTAAGAAAACCGTAGAGAGCTAAAGCTTCGACTATCGTCCATACCATTGCCAGGGTATAGGCTGAATCCATCAATGTACCGATCGCACAAACTCCACCCAGCCCCGTGATCCAGGCGTTGGTTTGGGATGAATTACCTTCGATCAGAACACCAAAGAAGATCAGCGTTGTCACTACCAGGAAATAGGAACTTGAGATCCAATCCAGAGAGAAAGCCAGACTTGGTAAAAGTTTCTCACCTGCATCCCAGATAGGATTCAGGTGATCTTCCGGGGTTAAAAAGAAAAAGACCAGGGAAATTAGCCAGGCTATACCAGTAGTGAGCATCATCCAGAACTGCAGTTTTTGCAGGTTTTGATCAAGCCTCTTAAATAACCACAAAAGGACCGGATTTATGATCAAAAACAAAACACTCAAAAAAGGGATAAGGCTCAAATGATTATTCCTGGTATAAATCTACGCCTGTCAATTCAAGATTTAACAGCAGATCAGAAATGGAAAGATCCGTTCCCGGATATATCAGATCAGGATCGATTTCCGCCAGCGGGATCAGTACAAAAGCCCGGTCCTTTAGTCGGGAATGAGGGACAACCAGATCTTCTTCCTGGATGATCCGATCACCATAAAACAAAATATCAATATCCACAATGCGCGGTCCGAAGCGAACACTTGGTTTCCTGCCAATTTTCTGTTCAATATCCTTGACGTAAGTTAGCAGCTCATGCGGCGAAAGGGATGTTTCAACTGCCAGAACCTGGTTAAGGAAATCTGGCTGATCGAGATATCCCCAGGGTTCAGTCTGATAAATGGAAGAACATTCCAGGATTTTTACTTGCGGGGGAAGTTCTTGTTTAGCAGCTTCCAGGTTCATTTCCCGGTTTCCCAGATTCGTTCCTAATGACAGGAAAATTCGTTCTGATTGATTTTCTTTCATAATAAAATAAAGGTAAATCCTGCCTCTGCTTAAGGATAACACACCTGAATCATTCAGTGGATTTAGATGGATTTTCCAGTTAAAAGGTTCCTACCCGGTTGCCAGTTAACTATCGGTTTGGTATAATCGCACAGCATAATAAAACTTGGAGGGGTCGCATAGTCCGGCCTAGTGCGCGCGCTTGGAGAGCGCGTATTCCTCACGGAATCGTGGGTTCGAATCCCACCCCCTCCGCCTTCAAATCGCCCAGAGAAATCTGAGCGATTTTTCTTGACAATCAACGCAAAAGACCGGCCGCACAGCTAAACTGTAGATTTTGGTATAATACCCCTGATATTCAACGAGAAACCTTGAATGAAACCCTTAACTAAAAAAATCCGCCGACTTTTGTACTTAGGAATCCTGCTAGCTTTTCTTATCCTGACTGGATTAAGCCTTCCCAGGCAGGTGGGCGCTTTTCAATCGACCCTAACCCCCACCCCCAGCATCACTCCTGTATATCTTCCTGGCGAGGAACCCTTAAAATCAGGCGAAATCGGTGGCCTGATGCTGGGAGCGGCGATCATTCTGCTTATTATTGTCTCTGGTGTTTTAATCCAGCGGGTAATACATAAGAATAACCCGGAAATCCCTGAATAAACACTTTCAGGTGTAAATTATTGGACATTTAATGGACTCCCGTACTCCTCAGAGGCTAGCTGTTCATTTGATTGACACTCAACCCGGGCTTTGGTATCATGCCCACGAGCTTCGGGTGGGTCCGGCGCGGCAGAGCCCTTTGAACCGTGTCAGATCCGAAAGGAAGCAGCACTAAGGAGGATCCTCTGGGTGCCGCCGGTCTGCCTGCCCGAGGCTTTTCCTCTATAATAAAACCATGCATATCCCTGATCTGATCAAAAAACCACTCTACCAATTGATTGCAGCTGGACTGGCTGTTGTTTTGGGAATTACATTGATCGTCCTCAGCCTGCATAAAACGGTTTTTCTGGTTGTGAACGGGCAGACAGAAGAGATAAGTACTTATTCCCTAACCGTGAAGGGTCTGTTAAAGAGCCAGGATTTGCACCTAACAGAGAGTGAAAGGGTTACACCGGACCCAGGGACAATGCTCTGGGGTGGTGAACTGATCATCCTCAATATTGCTAGCTCTGTTGAGATCACGGCCGACGGTGAAAGTAATACCTTGCAAACAGCGGAACGCCGACCTGCGAATATCCTCTTGGATCGGGGAGTGGCATTATTTCCCAAAGACCGAATACTGGTAGATGGAGTCGCCGCCGGGAATGATTTACTCCTGTCCCTGGGGAAATCCCATCAGATCCAGCTTCTTCGGGGAACTCCCATAACGCTAGAGTTTGAAAACGGCAGCCAGCAATTTATCAGCGATGCAGATACCCTCGCAGAAGCCCTTGAAAAAGAGGGTATTGAAGTATTTGAGGCTGACCAGCTCTCAAAACCGCTCAACACAACCCTTAATGAGGCCCCCATTAAGGTCACCCTGATCCGGGCAAAACCCCTGATGGTTCATCTGGCAGACGAAACAATCACGATCAGGACCACTGCAGAAACCGTTGGTGCAGCACTGGCCCAGGGAGGTATCGCTCTTCAGGGCCTGGACTACAGCGTTCCTTCTGAACTTGAAGCAATCCCGGTGAATGACCAGGTCCAGATCATCCGGGTTCGGGAAGAGATCCTTCTTAAACAGGAACAGATCCAGTTTAGCAGTGAATACCAGCCTGCGGATGACCTGGCCTTGGACCAGCTGCAGATCCAGACTGGAGGCGAATACGGAATTCAAGCCCAGCGCTTGCGGATCGTGTATGAAAATGACAGGGAAGTCAGCCGCGAATTGGAGAAAGAATGGGTCATCAAGGAACCCGGCCCCCGCATCATCGGCTACGGTACACAGATCAATATCGAGACTGCTAATACACCAGATGGCCAAATCACTTATTGGCGAAAAATCACTGCTTACGCCACTTCCTATGACGAAACCTGTCCGGGCTGCAGCAATACCACATCCAGCGGTGCTTATCTTAAGAAAGGGGTCATAGCAGTAAAACTGGATTGGTACCGCTATATGAAAGGCATGCGGGTCTACATACCTGGATATGGTTTTGCGACTATTGAAGATGTCGGCGGTGGAGTGCCCTGGAGTGCCAACTGGGTTGATCTCGGATATCGACACAAAGATTATGTGCCCTGGAGTGAAAACGTCACTGTCTATTTCCTGGCCCCCACCCCTCCCCCAGAGAATATTATGTATGTCCTGTATTAGGTGAAAATCAGAACATTGAGCAGACCCCGAGCACTTCGCTGCGCTCAGCATAAATTCCGTCGAGGTGGCAGTCGAGATGCTCTTCGATTACGTCCCTCCGATCGTTCTCAGGACCGCCTCTCTGAGATTTGGGTTACTAGGGATTAGTCGATTTACTTCTTACTACTTACGGCTTACTTTCTCTTCCCGGCGAATAATGGATAACCCCCCACTTCCCATTGATCATCCATTTTGGATCCTGATTGAATACAAATTGGATCTGATCCAGATCCAATCCTACGGCCAGTTCAGACTTTAAGGTACGCAGAGCAGCCAATGGTACAGGCAAATAATCCACTGCTCGATGGAAACCCACTGTAAAATCCCATTCTCGGTCCCCTAAAATGCGCCGGTAGTTTGCATCCCCTTTGCTGATTAACAGTGATGATCCTTTCAAATCCTTCTGAATGTCTTGCGGCATTTTCCACATTGGCAGTGGTGAGTTCCAGAAATAATGAGCTTTCGCCTGGATCCGTTTCTCATTGATCAGGGTTTCCAACCGTTTTCCGAACTGGACTGTATCATCATCCTTGGACTCGGTCAAAAAATGGATCGATTCTCCCAGGTCAGCTTCGATCACATCTGAAACAAAAGTAGGATGGACTTTAACATGCAGAATGACCTGCTCAACCAACCGCTGGCTGAGCAGAATATCAGCCAGCGCCAGGTCAGAGACCAGTTCGAATCCAGCGTTATCCAGCATGATATCCACCTGTCTAAGAGGCAAATCGGCCTTGCTGAATACCCTCAAAATCTGTTGGATATCATTGGCAAGCAGATGTTCTTTATGGGACTTGCTGGAATCTTTCCTGGGATCAGCGGCACTTCCGGCCGGCCAGAGGGATAGATCCGCCTGGTTTCCCCACAGAGAAAAATATATTCCATCCCTCAGGATACTTTCAACTTTTCCAGGGTTGTCTAGACGTTCAGCCAGAAATCCAGCCAGGGAACTGATATCCTCCGTTGTTTTTTCCAATCCCAGATGTTTCTGATATTCAAAAGGATCCTGCAGCAGGTTGAAATAATCCACTGCTTCAATGATCCTGCGGTAAAAATAAGTTTCGACGAAAAACCAGGGAACCGCGAGCCAATTCTTGCCAAGATAGGGTTGGATAAACTTCTGCCATGATCTATGATCAGGTGCGCCTTGATCCTTAAGCTGCCGAATGGGTTGTTGAGGGATCTCTCCCTGGAGCTTTTTAAGATTTTCGTTGATTTGAGAAGGAAAATGATTTTCCTCGATCACACGCTGGGCGATGACGGGTAGGCGGTCCTTAACAGAGATATGAGACCAGGAGCCGGGTTTAGTGCCATTAATGGGCGGTGGATATGTTTTTGTCATAATTAGTGAGGATGCGCAATCCTGTTTTCCTTTATATATATTTCAAAAAAAGCTATTGGACCCACAATCTTTTAGGATTACAGATCTCATTCTTGATATAATCCCAGCACATGAGCCAACCACTACAGCAACCAATCTCAGCGATACTTAATAAACACGGCCTGCTCCCCGATAAAAGCCTGGGACAGAATTTCTTGACCGACCCCAATATCCTTGAAAAGATCACCAGCATTGCCGGGGTGACAGAAAAGGATACTGTACTTGAGATTGGCGCTGGACTGGGACACCTTACAGCCCAATTGGCAAGATCTGCCAAGCAGGTTGCGGCCGTAGAGCTTGATGAACGTTTTATCCCAGTCCTGGAGGAAAACCTCGCTGAATATAAAAATATCAGGATCATCCAGGGGGATATTTTAAGCCTTAACCCGCAGGATCTGGTCCAGCAAAACAACTATCTGGTGGTTGCCAACATTCCATACTATATCACATCCCGCATCATCCGCAATTTGCTTGAATCAGAACTTAAACCCACTAGGATCATCCTCACCATCCAGCACGAAGTAGCCCAGCGGATATGCGCCAGAACAGGTAAGATGAGCCTGTTATCTCTTAGCGTGTTGATGTATGGGGAACCCAGCCTGGAGATGCGCATACCGGCGGGCGCTTTTTTCCCACCACCCAAAGTAGATTCTGCAGTGGTTCTGGTCAAGCTCTATCCTGAGCCGCTATTGAAGGGGGATATGAGGGAAAAATTCTTTGAGATCATCAAAGCCGGTTTTCTTCATAAACGCAAAACTCTGCGGAATTCGCTCTCAAAAGGGTTGGCCTGGGCGCCAAGTCAAGCTGAAAAATTCCTGGTTGAAGCCGGCATTGACCCCCAACGCAGGGCAGAAACAATCTCGATGGATGAATGGATTGAACTCACTCGCAATTATGATAAGATACATCCTCCACAACAACTGGGGACAAATTAAGTATTTTATTACTAAAATTGATTTTAATTAGGAAATAATTAATAATTTCAATATTGGTGTTGACTTATTTAAGTTTAATGCTACAATTGGAAACTATTACAAAAATTGTTGGCAACCGGTGCTATTATAGCAATTATGAAAAGATACATCCTAGTTAAATCATTCACAACACCATAAGGATAAGAAAATGACCGATTCGCGTTTAACAAAGCTTGCCGATTTGCTTGTCAATTACTCAGTGAAAGTCCAACCAGAGGAATGGGTTTTAATCAATGGCCATATGGTCGCTGAACCTTTGATTGCTGAAGTTCTCAGAGCAGTCCTCCAAGCTGGCGGCCGGCCCCAGGTATTAATGGGTTCAGATAATATCACTGAGTACAGCCTGAAATATGCCGACGATGAACAGATCAAATGGATCGCTCCCACTGTAAAATTGTTGTATGAAGAAGTCGATGTTTTGATCGCCTTGCAAGCTTTTGAGAACACCCGACATATGGCCGGCATCGATCCCAAAAAACAGCAGCTATCCGGTCAGGCCAAACAGGGATTGATGCAAACTTATATGACCAGGGCTGCCTCTGGAGATCTGAAATGGACTCTCACCAATTACCCTTGCCCGGCTTATGCGCAAGACGCTGATATGAGCCTGGACGAATATGAGGATTTTGTATATGGCGCCACCTACTGCGACAAGGACGATCCCGTTGCCGAATGGCAGCGCATCCATGATGAACAGCAAAAAGTGGTTGACTGGTTGAATGGCAAGAAGATAGTCACCGTCAAGAGCCCCAATGCTGACCTCACCCTCTCTGTTGAAGGCCGCACCTTTATTAACTCCGACGGCACCAATAACATGCCCAGCGGGGAAGTATTTACCGGGCCTGTGGAAGACTCTGTGAACGGCTGGGTGAACTATACCTATCCGGCCATTCAACAGGGAAAAGAGGTCGAGGGCATCCGGCTCGAATTCAAAGATGGCAAGGTCGTTAATGCCTCTGCGGACAAGAATGAGGAATTCCTGCTAGCTATGTTGGACAGTGACGAAGGCTCACGCTATCTAGGTGAGTTTGCCATTGGCACCAACTACGGCATCCAAAAATTCACCAAGAGCATCCTTTATGATGAAAAGATCGGCGGCTCATTCCATATGGCGCTTGGCGCTGGCTACCCGGAAACGGGCAGTAAAAACGTGTCTGCCATTCACTGGGATATGATCTGCGATATTCGTGAAGACAGCGAGATCCATGTAGATGGAGATCTGCTTTATAAAGACGGAAAGTTCATGATCTAAATTCTAAGGACCAAGTTTAAAGGACGAAGTCCCTTGAAGGGACTTCGTCCTTTTTATTAACTACTCAGCCAATTTACCACTCTCTTCTACATAGGTCAGGCTTTGGTGCCTGAAATAGGTATTGTATAGTTCGGAATAATATCCCCCGCCTTTCAGTAGGGATTCATGGGTACCTTCTTCAATTATCTTCCCTTGATCGATCACAATAATCCGGTCCGCTGATTTAACTGTTGACAGGCGGTGCGCGATCAGAATGCTTGTGCTGTCCTTGAGGATCAGGTCCAAAGCTTGCTGGATCTGCCTTTCAGTGAACGGATCAATGCTGGCAGTAGCCTCATCCAGAATGAATATGGCGGGGTTCTGGATCAGCACCCGCAGCAGCGCTACCAGCTGGCGCTGTCCCATCGAAAGATGGGCGCCCCGTTCTCCAACCTCAGTGTTAAAACCTTCCGGCAGCGTTTCCATCCAATCCCCTTCGCCAATTTCCCGAGCCAGATGAGTCATTTCGTCCAGGCTGGAATCCTTGCAGGCATACTGGATGTTTTCCGCGACCGTGCCTGAGAATAAAAAGGGTACCTGGGAAATCATGCCTAGCTGTTTTCGGTAGCTGGTGAGATCCATATCCCGAATATCATACTTATCGATCTTGATCGTTCCGGATTGGAATTCATAAAAGCGGGCAATCAATTTGGCTATAGAAGATTTACCAGAACCGGAATGACCTACCAGGGCAACACTTTCTCCAGGTTCAACTGTGAGATTAAAATCCTTGAACACCCATTCATCATCTGTATATCTAAAATGCAGGTCCTGGATATTTATCCGTCCAGAGATCTGATCAGGGATTTTATTTCCTGTTTGTATTACGGCCGGTTCCGCGTCGATCAGTGCATATATTCGTTCAGCCGCAGCCAGGCCGACCTGGACTTGGGCTGAAAAAGAGGCCAGGTTCAGAACTGGGAAGAAAAAACGGTCCATTCCAATAACAAAAAGATACCAGGAACCAATGGTCACAATTCCCTGAGCTGCGCTCATACCGCCAACATAAACCAATATAGATGTGCCCACACCGCTCAAGGCATTCAAAGCTGGAAAGACGATCGAAAGCACAAAACCCCGCCTGACATTGATCCGGTAGGATTCCATATTAGCCTGATCAAAATTGGAAAAAATCTCCGGTTCCTGGCGGAAGTTCTTAGCCACAGCAATTCCGCTGACAGTTTCCTTGATGGTGGCATTTACAGTAGCCAAAGCGCGCATCCCTTCCCGGGTCACTTTGCGGGCAATGCTTCTGAAACCTCGGGCAAGCAGGAATATCACTGGCAAAAACCCCAGGATATATAAAAATAATCGGAATTCCAGGTTAATCAGGACAACACCAAGGATCAATGCCTGGACCATTTGTGCTCCCAGGTCCGTGATCAGAAGAATTAACTTTCCGAACTCCCTGGTATCCGAGGTGATCCGGGAAACCACTCTGCCGGATGAGAACTTATCATAAAAAGAGAGATCATGGTTAGCCGAAGATGCAAAAGCATCTGTCCGCAGCGTCATCACCACACTTGAAACGACTCTGACCGTCATCCGCCTTCGGATCCAATTGCTGCTCCAGTTAACCAACGCGGCGAATAAAACCAACCCGATCAAGAGTTTTACCTGGGAGTCGGCCTGATCCGCTGTCAGCCGGTCAATGCTGCTGGAGATCACCAATGGCAGGGATGCGCTTGCTGTCCCGATCAGGATCAGTAACAGCGAAATACCGATCAGCCTTCCTGTATGCGGCTTTAAATACGAAAAGATCCGCTTCAACAGGTCCCTGTCGCTGTACTCCCTATCATATGCTTCGGTGTCCAGGTTGGAAAAGAATCCCATACCTAATGCCTCATAAAATAAAAATCAATCAATAAATAGCTGGCTGTATGCTTTGGAACTGACCATCAGCTCATCATGCGACCCCTGGGCGATCACTTCACCTTTGCGGATGACCAGGATGGTATCAGCCCAGCGAATCTGGGATAAACGGTGGGTGATGATGATGGTCGTTCTGCCTTTAGCAGCTTCGAAAATCGCCTTCTGGATCTCATCTTCCGTAGCGCTGTCGATCGAGCTGGTGGAATCATCCAGGATCAGGATGCGGGGATCCGTGAGGAAAGCCCGGGCCAGGGCCAAACGCTGACGCTGACCGCCGGAAAGGGTCACCCCCCTCTCACCCAATATGGTTTCATAACCATCCTTGAATGACAGGATGAATTCGTGGGCCTGAGCGGACCTGGCAGCTCTTTCAATCTCTTCCCGTGTGGCGTCTGGTTTTCCGAAAGCGATATTCTCTGCAACCGTATTCGAAAACAAGAAAATATCCTGCTCAATAATCGAGATCTGTTTGCGAAGGGCCTCCAGATTCCAGTCTTTGACATCCACATCATCAATCCGAATAGCTCCTGAAGTGGCATCATAGGTGCGGTTGATCAATTTTGCCAGGGTTGTTTTCCCGGAGCCTGTTTGACCTACTACCGCTACGGTCTGTCCTGGATCCACTGTAAACATGATCTGATGGAGTGTATTGTTCACATCTGCATAAGCATAGGAAACATCCTCAAACGCGATCTTTCCCTGGATTTGTCCTTCAAATCCTTCCAGATTCTGGTCCAATTCTGTTTCCCGGTTAATCAACTCCAATACACGCCTGGCACCTGCAACTCCCAGGGAAACCTGGGAATATGCAAAAAGAGAAACAAAGGTCGGGAAACCCAATAATCCCATCAGTCCAAAAAACGCAGCGATATCTCCTACTTCGATCAATCCCCGCTGGAAAAGGAAAACCGCCTGGAAAAGACCACCAGCCTGGGTCAGGCCCATAACCAGAAGGGGCACAAAGCGGGCTTCCACATCTCCCTGGTGGATCTCTCTCTTCATGAAACGGCGGGCATTGTTAGCAAATAGATTAATTTCGCTCTCTTCCTCTGCCATTCCCTTCACTGTTTCAATTCCATCAACCGCTTCTGTCAGGCGTGAATTCAAGGTGCCAAAGGCTTTTCTGACCGAATCTGTGATGGGCTGCAGTTCGTAAAGGTACTGCCACAAAGCCACGATATACAAAACCAGGAAGATCAGCGGCGGAATGATCAGAGAAGGATGGTATTGATAAGAAAAGATGATTGGCATGATGATAAAATTGGCCGATCCTACCACCAGGTTGAACCCGGGGCTGAACATGAAATTTATTTCGCGCACATCATTGGCGGACCTGGCCATCACATCCCCTACTGGAAGCAAACTGTGATAAGTCATGCTTTTCCCCAGCAAGGAAGTATATAATTCGTGCCGGATATCCCGTTCCATAAGCTGCCCAAGCAATTCAGCGCTAAAGTTCCTCCCTAACTGGAGAGCACCCCGAATGACCTGTGTGACCACTATGATCAAGGCGAAATTCAATAATAATTCCGTTTTGGGAGGGTTGTCTTGCAGCGCGTTTAATGCCCGTCCGACGATGACCGGAACCACAGCCGCTAAAGACGCATTTCCAATGGCGCCGATCAATGTAGTCAACCCCAGGTACCAATATTGTGTAAAATGCGCGAGCAACCATGCCAGAGGATTGTCCCTGCGGGATGTTATCCTCCCTGGGACTTGATATTCCTCTGGGAGGGAATATTCACTGGTCAGATGATTCGAGTTTTCCATACTTAATCCGGACTCTCATCCGGGAATATCAGGTCTTTGGTTATGCTGAAAGGGCCAAAGGATTCCAGATCTTCGTAACTCACCTGATACGAGATCTCGGAATCTGGATCCAAGAGAAGCACATTATCTTCAAAATCAAGAAGAATTATTTTATCATCAGAAATTACTTTCTCGTTCCTGAGATGAGACGAAAACTGCGAATAACTCTCTTTTGATTCCGGGTATTGCATAAAAAGGAGATTAAACGCCTGCTGGAACTCAGCTTTGTAGGCAGAGGTGACAATGGAGAGATTGCTGATGACCCAGCACAACTCCCGGTATTCTTGAAAATAAACCAGGCCAAGGAAATTTCCCTTGCTGTCCAGGTAGGGAAAAAATGGGAAAGCTCTGCAGGTCATAGTTCGATACTGGCGTTGGCATTGACGGAAGCCAAGGCATTTTAGCAATACCTGACCATCCTGCACATCATCCTCAAGATCTGCGTCAATAGGATTGGAACTGCTCCAGGGCTGCCAGAGATCAGTCATATCCTTCAAATAATCCCATTCTGCCTGATAAGCAGAAGGTACGATCAAATTGATATCACAACATACCGGAACCCCATATTCATTAAATGCCCCACACTTTTCCCCACAATCAATATTTGAAAGTGGACGGGAAAATATCCGGTAGATATTTTCAAAAAACTTTCTTTCTGGAGAATCACTCATTCAGATATCTCGATTGAACCTTCCACCAGATCAGTCAGGAATTGGACAGCTTCCCCCCGGGAAGAGATACCTCTCTCAACCTGGGCTTCACGGAGGGATTCCAGTAGGGATCCGATCCGGGGTCCCGGGGAGATACTGAATTCAGATTGGAGATCATCGCCATTTAGCAAGATCGGAGGAGAGATCCATTGATCTTTTTTCTCCCACCAGCCTTCCAGGAAAGATCGGCATTTATCCAGGATCGTGATCCAGCCGTCCTGGTGAGAACTTCCTTTGTACTCAGAGGAGACAGACGCCAGAGCCAGAAAAACACCCATTATCCCCGCCGATTTGTACTGGCGATAATAGCGGTAAATATCCAATGGCCGGGGATTATCTTCAGACTTGGAGTACTGCAGCACCACTTCAGCAGCCTGCTTGCTCTGGATCAAAATCTCCCATTCCTGGTTGCTGAGGGGAAGGATCGACGGCGTATCACTCTTGATATCCTTATCTTTTCCATTTTCCAGGAGCGGAGCGATAAAAGACAACTGGTAAATGGTTCGTCCTGGTACAGGTTCACCTTTCAGATAGGTTTGAAGGTCTCCTCTGTAGCGGCCCAGCCGATGGATCAGCAGGCCCAGTGACCAGTTGGCCGCGCTATCTTGATCGTGTTCTTTCAGGAATAAAGCCCACAGTTCTTCAAGAAAGGCCAATTCTTTGATATGCTGATCGGTGACCTCCTCAAAGAAGACATAGGGAGACAAACCAAGGATTTCCAGGGCTTGAAAAGCAGCGGCCTGTTTTGGTCCATCCAGGATTCGGAATAGCTCATCTCGGATCCTCTCCGGAGAGATGCCGGTTATTCCACTGCCGTATTTGCGTATCTGGTCTTTTGTTTCAGGCAGTATTCTTAAACCGAATTGCGCGGCAAGACGCACAGCCCGCAGGCAGCGCAGCGGATCATCAGCCAGGGACTGCTCTGTGGTTGCTCGCAGCAAACCATCTTTCAAATCTTGGACACCACCATAAGGATCAATGACTTTTGCATCCGGCCCGGTTGCCAATGCCATAGAAGTGATCGTAAAGTCACGCGTGCCCAGGTCAGCTTTGATATCTTTGCCCTGGAAGAGTGTGAAATCAACCATCATACGCTGATCATTTTCATCTTTTAAGATCACACGGGCTGTTTCCCGTTCTGGATCAAGAACAAAAAACGCGCCGCCAAGCCGATCAGCAACCAATTTAGCAGCAGGGATGGTATCTACCGGCAGGGCAAAATCCAGGTCATGGATCGGCTTTCCCAGATGCAAATCTCGTACAGCCCCCCCCACCAGGTAAACCTGATAGGGTTCAATGAGATCAATTATCTGTTCGTACAGTGCTGGAAATGGCTTATTGTTCATCATGTTCTTATCCGGGAATGGTTAAATAATGAAAACCAAATCCTGAAGATCCTCAGATTTATTGGTTCGTTACCGGCCAGAATTTCCGCATGGCATGGTTCTCCCCCTGGTTGAAGGTTTCAGGATATCTAATGATCCGGGGGAGTATATTTATCTTCGTTCACCACACCGATAAAGGGCAGTTCACGATAAAATTCGTCCAGGTCTAATCCATAGCCAAAGACATATTTATTTGGGATCACAAAACCCACATAATCGAGTGACACCTCGGTTTCCCGTCTTTCCGCTTTATCCAACAGCGTACAAACCTTTAATGTCGCAGGTTTACGGGTAGCCAGCAGGCCCAAAACTGAGGCCAATGTATGGCCGCTGTCCACAATATCCTCGATCAGCAACACATTGCGCCCCTGAATATCATCCCGGAGGTCCATCGTCAATCGCACATGCCCGGAAGCTTCCCTTGCGCCAACGCCGTAGGAAGAAATGGCCATAAAGTCAATTGAGTGGGGAACAGTGATTGCCCGCATCAGATCAGTCAGGAATAACACTCCACCGCGCAGGATACATACAAGATGAAGATCCTGTCCTGCGTGGTCCCGGCTGATCTGTTCTCCTAATTCCTTGACCTTGTCCTGGAGTTCCTGTTCCGGAATCAGAATCTCACTTAAAAAATCCTTATACGATTGCATGGTTATTCCTTTTTACCTCGGGGTACCTGATGATGGATCCTACAGCGGGCTTCATACAATTCCGATGCGCCTACGATGATGATCGGATCGTCGTAATAGGCTGGACTTCCATCTACCAGGCGCTGGGTTCGAGTTGCTTCTTCTCCGCACACCATACAGATGGCGTGTAATTTATCTACGATCTCCGCCTGTGCCAGCAATACCGGCATCTGTCCAAATGGTTCTCCACGGAAGTCCATGTCCAATCCTGCCACGATGACCCTGATTCCTTTGTCAACCAAAGCTTGAATTACATCGATGATATCCTTTCCAAAAAACTGGGCTTCATCGATGGCGACCAGTGTGACGTCATCAAGCAGCAAGGTTGGTACTTCAGTAATATTCTCAACCGGGTAGGCGTTATATTCATTCCCGGCATGGGAGGTCACTTTTTCGCTGCTGTAGCGGACATCAAAACCAGGTTTAAAAACCTGGATCTTCTGTTTGGCGATAATCGCCCTGCGAAGCCTGCGCAGCAGTTCATCTGTTTTCCCACAGAACATTGGGCCTGTAATAACTTCCAACCTTCCCTGATGATGTTTCATTCTTTTCCTCACTTATCTGGACTTGGATTAACAAAAAACAGGCAGAGTGTTACTCTGCCTGTATTTTATCAAAAGAACTGTATCCTGACCTTAAATTGAGATCTCCTCAGCTGCTTCAGGGATTTTAAATCCTTGAGCACGTAAGGCTTTCTTAAGATCGATCAGGGATTTGCGTCCAAAACCTTTGATATCCAACAGAGGCTGATCGCCGCCTTCCAGCAAGTTCAGCAGATCCTGGATGGTTAGAATTTTGGCTTCCACAAGGGCATTTGTGACACGAGAACCCATTTCCAGCATTTCTACTGAAACATCAGCAACTGCTTTCTTGGTTTCCCGCTCAGCTTTCGCTTTCTCAAGTTCCTCATGGGATTTTATTTTCTTGTAGAACCGGTCAACCTGACCCTCAGTGTCAACAATGCGCTGTTCACCGGTAAAGAATGGATGGCAGGCAGAGCAAACATCGGTTCGGATTGATTCTTGAGTTGATCCCGTTTTCCAGGTGTTGCCGCAAGCGCAAACAACCGTTGCTTCGGGGAAATATATTGGGTGAATTTCTGCTTTCATTTAATAAATCCTTTTACTGTGCGGGATATACGTGCACGCGTTTTTTGCCACCGCGGAAGTTCTGGAAGGTGACAATACCATCTGCTGTAGCAAATAGGGTATCATCGCCGCCTCGACCTACATTCTCTCCAGGATGGATCTTGGTGCCGCGCTGCCGTACCAGAATATTTCCGGAACGTACCTGTTCGCCGCCAAATTTCTTAACGCCCAACCTCTTGGAATTACTATCTCGTCCATTGCGGGTAGAACCGCCACCTGTTTTATGCGCCATCTTTTTCTCCTGATTTCGTCACGATCTTGTCAATCTGCAGCAGGGTATATAGCTGACGATGACCTTGTCTCTTCCGGTAGTGCACTCTGGGTTTATATTTAAAGACCAGTATCTTGGGACCTTTAATTTGCCCGGTAACGGTTGTTTCTACCTTGGCTCCTTTAATCACCGGAGTGCCAATGGTTACTTTCTTTTTTCCATCAGAGATGAATAATACTTCTTTCAGGACAACTTTTTTTCCGATTTCGGTAGGAAGTTTATCAACCTGAAGGATCTCTCCGGGGACAACTTTATACTGTTTCCCACCACTTACAACAATTGCATACTTCATAACTACTCCTCCAATCTTCACTTCACCGTTCTCTCCGTGTTCAAAGCATCGGCCACAGGTGAGCGGGGAAGTTGGGGGTCTTAATCCATGCCAAAAGGCTGCAAAAGGACCTATTCCTTCAATGCCGTGCCATTATACCAGACGATGTGTAAGTGTCAATAAGGGGAGAAATTTCCGGGAACGGAAATTATTGAATTGAAGTGACCTGATAATCATTATACTATCTGCTGAGTTGTGTCACTATGCTGAATTGTTGTCATTTTATATAATAAATTCAGTCAGGGTAAGATTGTGATATAACTTGTACTGGAAAAGAACGGACCCCTGGCAATTTGCGGTCCAGAAAGGAGATTATTGAATGGCAGTTACCGGATGGATAGTAGTGGATGATAACTACTGCAAAGGCTGTGGCCTCTGCATTGAAGCCTGCCCCCAGGAAGTCCTGGAACTTGACAAGAGCCGGCTTACACCCAAAGGATATCATCCAGCAAAAATGACAGAAGAAACCTGTACTGGTTGTGGGATCTGCGCAGTAGTTTGCCCTGATGCCGCCATTACCGTTTATAGAGAAAAACCCGAGAGGAAACCCAGGAGGTAAGCACAGTGGCAAAAGAATTATTGAAAGGAAATCATGCTTTTGCGGAAGCTGCTATACGAGCAGGTGTAGAAGCCTTTTACGGTTACCCTATCACCCCCTCGACTGAATTCCTGGAACATATGGCCAGGCGTTTACCGGAACTTGGTAGAGCTTTTGTACAAGCGGAAAGTGAAGTTTCTGCGATCAATATGGTTTACGGTGCAGCCTGTACTGGAAAACGTGTAATGACCGCCTCGTCCAGTCCTGGTGTCAGTTTAATGATGGAAGGCATTTCCTACATTGCTGGAACTGAAGTGCCCGCTGTAGTTGTAAACGTGATGCGCGGCGGACCCGGATTAGGCAATATTGCTCCCTCCCAGGGAGATTATTACCAGATGGTCAAGGGAGGAGGACATGGTGATTATTTCCCAATCGTCCTCGCACCAGCCAGTGTTCAGGAATCGGTGGATTATATCAGCCTGGCGTTTGATCTGGCAGAAAAGTACCGCTCCATCGTGCATGTGATCGTTGATGGCAATATGGGTCAGATGATGGAACCAGCAGAACTTCCTCCAATGAAGGAACTTCCTGAGAAAGCACCAGAATGGGCAGTCCGCGGCGCAAAAGGACGGGACCCGAATATTCTCACTTCAATCTATATTGATCCGGAAGAGGAAGAAATCACCAACCTTCGCCTGTTAAAACGCTGGAAAGAGATCGAGAAGAACGAAGTGATCTACGATGAATATGCTATAGAGGATGCGGAAATTCTGATCATCGGGTTTGGCACCGCCGGCCGGGTGGCTTCTTCCGCCATTCGTGAGGCCCGGGAAGAAGGTATTAAAGCTGGGTTATTGAGACCAATTACCCTTGCGCCATTCCCCCAGAAACGTTTGATTGAACTCACCAAGCAGGTGAAAAGAATTTTAGTGGTTGAAATGAATTCCGGGATGATGCTGGACGATATCATGAAGATCGTCCAGGGAAAAGTGCCGATCGAATTTTACGGCAGAATGGGCGGTGTCACTCCGCTGCCTGATGAAATCCTGGATGAGATCCGGCGTGTGGCTGCCAATAATGACCCCGGCGCCGATGATCCCCGAGATGAATGGATCATTCGCATGGATAAAATGCTCACAGGAGATAAATAATGGTTGCAACTACAGAGGTTATCTATCAGCGTCCCGAATCATTTACTGATGTCCACACCCATTATTGCCCCGGCTGCACTCATGGTACTGCCCACCGTTTGATTGCCGAGGTGATTGATGAAATGGGCCTGCGCGAAAAGACCATCGGTGTGGCTCCCGTGGGATGTTCGGTATTTGCCTACCGGTATTTCAAAATGGACTTTGTGGAAGCCGCCCACGGTCGAGCTCCGGCCATGGCAACAGGTATCAAGCGAGTGCTTCCTGAGAACACAGTTTTTACTTACCAGGGAGATGGCGATCTGGCTTCGATTGGTATGGCCGAGATTATGCATGCTGCTGCCCGAGGTGAGAATATCACAGTGATCTTCATTAACAATGCCATCTACGGTATGACCGGAGGACAAATGGCCCCCACCACGCTGGTAGGAATGAAAACCACCTCCTCTCCCCTGGGAAGAGATGTAGAATTGGCCGGTTATCCTATCCGTATGGCAGAAATCCTCTCCAATCTGGATGGAGCCAGTTACATTGTTCGGCGCAGTTTGCACGATGCAGCCAACATCAGGAAATCAAAAAAGGCCATCCGTTTGGCATTTGAGGCTCAAGAGAGAGGATTGGGTTTCTCCATGGTTGAGCTGCTCTCTTCCTGTCCTACAAACTGGAAGACCAGCCCTCAGGAAGCCCTTGAATTTGTAGCTGAAAAAATGGTCCCGGTATTCCCGCTGGGAGATTATAAGGTCTCCTCTGTTCTGGAATCACTGAAGGTCTAAGGAGTAATAAGGTATGGAAGAAACCAGTATTATCATTTCTGGCTTTGGCGGCCAGGGCACATTATTCGCCGGGCAGGTTCTGGCCTATGCGTCAATGGATAACGGATTGCAAGTGACCTGGATCCCTTCCTACGGTCCTGAGATGCGGGGCGGCACTGCCCACTGCACAGTGATTGTCAGCGAGG
>Ga0209834_10000314_pt1 | contig 30292 bp, 22 predicted proteins | sample Mar14236cmmetaG_FD_184134 | JGI IMG/M metagenome (GOLD analysis project Ga0209834, IMG submission 184134) | Marine hydrothermal vent microbial communities from Guaymas Basin, Gulf of California to study Microbial Dark Matter (Phase II) - Marker... ... | reverse complement strand
CCTAACCTGGACAAGCCCCCAGTTAAATAGAAAAGAAAATTTAACAGGGCAGGCAGAACCAAAAATTTTGCCACAAAGACACAAAGCCACAAAGTTCACTAAGTTTTTTTTCTCTTCTTTTCGTTTTTCGTGCCTTTGTGGCTAATTTCCATTCAGTTTTCTTTTTTTTGCCCCAAAATACAAGAATATTAGAAATAAGATACCAACGATGAAACCACGAAATAACACGAATGAAAAAGTTGATTATTAATAATAACCATTTGAATCATATCTACAAAAGGTTTCACATAGATTGATGAAATTATTCTGCCAAAATATAGTAGAATAATAGGATTAAGTGACTATTTTTTTTCTATGCCAAGCATAGAAAAAAGATCACTCTTCGAATGGGATAATTTAAAAGAAATTTTTCTTTTTTTTCTCTGTGTTCTTTAATCTTTGCGTCTCTGCGTCTTTGCGAGAATCTTTATTTTCACGACAACTTGTTGCTAAGTTTTTTTTGTGACTAAAAGTATTTGATTATATTTTCGGATTTCTGAATAGGAACTATTTTATCAATATTATGAGTTTGATAACCAAGGACTGTTTTACCGAAATCTAGGCAATATGCAATTTCTGAAAGCGTTCCATACTTCCCGTCGATTGCAACGGCAAGGTCACATGTTCTTGCAATAATTATATTCCGCGCAGTTGATATTCCTGTGACAATAGGTATGGAAATGTATGGATTAGCATCCGTTTTCTCAAAACCGGGAAGGATTCCAATAGTCATTCCTTCGTTTTCGTATGCACCTTTTGCAGCTGCTTCCATAACTCCGCCAAGCCCTCCACACACTAAAATACAATTATGCTCAGCAATGAGTTTTCCAACCTGATATGCAAAATCACAGAAATGCTTATCAGTCGAATTCCCACCTATTACTGCAACGATTTTTTGTTTCATATTAGATAAATATTACAGCAATGATATACACTATTGCAAGAGAAATTGATACTGGCCAGAATAATTTTTTATAAAAACCTTTGAGATTCGACCCGAAAAACTCAATTGATACTGACACACATGGATGTATAGGGGAGACAATATAACCCATATACGTGGAGAAGAACATAACAGCAAAGAGAAGATAGGACATGGAATCAGCTCCAAAGCGTGAGTAAAAAATTGGTAGAGCGATAGCAAAAGGCATTTGAACTCGTCCTGTTACAAAACCAAGGAATGCAGCGATCACAACAATAGTAAAGCTCTTAGAAATAGCTATTTCTGCAATTATCGCAGAAATATTCGACGCCTTAAAAATGTTTAGAAAAAGGAACATTCCGATGATGATAAGGAAGTATTTGAGCGGTTTCATTTTTTTGATAACTGCAATCAGATCGAGAGGCTTCATCTTTCCAAAAAGCATAGCCAGGACAAGACTGACTGAAACACCGATAATAAGAGGAATTTCTGTAAGAATATTAGGAAAAAGAGTCATCAAAAGAAGATGGGTAAGCGGAGCTGCTATAATAATCAAGATAGGTGTAAAGAGAGCTTTGTAATCAAGATGTTTTTGTGAGGGAAGATTGCCTCCTATACCTTTCAACAAAAATATCCAACCGAGAAGTATCATAAGAATAAAGCCAGGTATCAAATACATCAAAGTTCTGTATAAATATAAGCCAGCCATTTTACTGGTGACAAGTAATGCACCGAGCGGGTAGATCAGTATCAAAGCATGGCGGAACCAGACATTGATCGCAGTATATTGCTTGTCGGAAATATCGCCACCAGCTCTTAGAACGAGAGGAGCAGAAAGAAGTGCACCGCCGGGCATGGGCAGCATTCCCAGAAATGCAGGTCCAAAAATCAGAAACAGCTTACGCTTCAAACGCAGATTTTTGAACAATCCCTCCATTAATCCCGATTCTTCCAACACACCGCCAATAAGGGGTATAATACCGACAGCAATTCCAAGTAAAAGTATTGCAGGATCGAAGATAGTGCCTTTGATCTGCTGGAAGATAAAAACAGGTTTGAGATTGATAAAACCTAATATCAGTGCGCCGATTATGAAGCCGAGCCAAAGGTTCTTTCTCGCGATAAGTATCATCATAGCAAGCGAAAAGAAGAAACCAAGCCAGATAAACATAGTTGGCATATACTTATACTTTTGCCTTGAAGAACAAACCTCGCTGTTTTTTTACTGCCTCAATCATATCCTTTTCATGCAGGGCATCAAGATACTTGTTCAGTTCAGCAAGATGAATATCCAGAATTTCGGAAAGATCATCCGCAGTGCAGGGTCGGCGTGAGATGGTTGAAAGAATTGCGTCTTCGATTTTAAAATTATAGGATTTAATCTTCTCTCTTTTTTGGTAATTACTAATAGTGACAATTGGTAGGTCAGTAAATTTATTCTTAATCTTCACGAGAGTTTCTTCATCGGCAGGAACGACCCAATTTTCTGTGCCGGGTCTGTCAAGAGAGTTCAATTGGATCAGATCAGGATTGATTTTCTCTAGAACAATATGAAATTTATTAATTTCTTCATCTGTGTCATTAATGCCGGGTATGATAAATATTTCGAGCCAAATTTTCCCAGAAAACTCCTCGCGAAAGCTAATAAGTCCTTGAATGATATCAACTGCTTTGATGCCCTTAACAGGTCTGTTTATTTTCTGAAAAATATTATAGGAAACAGCATCAAGAGAGGGCATTATCACATCTGCAAGTAATAATTCTTTGCGAACTTCAGGATTGAAAAAGAGAGAACTGTTTGTGAGCACTGCGATCTTATATTGCGAAAATTTCTTCTTAAGAAATGAGATTATTCGTCCTATACCGATATTCAGCGTTGGCTCACCCGAACCCGAGAATGTAATATAATCAAGTGTGGGATTGGTCGAGAGAAAGGAATCAAGTTCCGAAATGATTTCATCAACTGGGACATATTCTTTTCTTGTGCTTGTAAGGTTTGTTGTTGCCCCACATTCGCAGTACACACAATCAAAAGAGCAGGTTTTATAGGGAATGGGATCAATGCCAAGCGATAAACCGAGCCGACGCGATGGAACTGGTCCAAAAAGATGTTTATATTTCATGTTAAAACAAAAAAAGTAATCATATTTCAGCCATAGAAATTTTATTATTCATAGTAAAAAATGGGTGTGCACCGCACATTGAAATTCTATTCTGAAAGACATTATGTAGTTAGCTCAAGCCAAGATTACTAACGGCACATCAGACGAACTGCTTATTGCTGCTACCTTCCGGTCCTGACAAGATTCGCAGAGCCCGATTGCGTTAGACTTGACTCTCAACACCACTTGCATAACAAACAGACAGACATCAAATCTCGCAGATTGGAATTCAGCCCTGCTATAGCGGATTGCAGGTTACAGGACACCGCTGGCTTCCCGCCTAGCACACCCTATTCTAAATTTATTTCTTTTTATCTACTATAATTTCCTGTGAACGTGCCTGAGTTTTTTTTCGGATTGAAAGCTGCTCCATCACAGAAAGTATATTATATGTAAACCAGTAAAGCACGAGCCCCGCAGGTAAGGATTTGAATATGAACACAAAGAAAATAGGCATACCGTACATCATAAGTTTCTGTGTTTTGAGTTGCGCAAGCTGCTTTTCATCCATATCCGGAGTTTGTTTCTGGGACATCAACTTTTGCTGAAAGAACATAGTTATACCCATGAGGATTGGCAAAATGTAATAGGGGTCAGGAATGGAAAGATCCTTCAGCCAGAAGATAAAGCCCGCATGACGAAGCTCGATAGTGGATTGAAGTACCGGGTAGAGTGCAAAAAGAAATGGGAACTGAATGAGCAGAGGTAAGCATCCACCTAAGGGACTTACCCCATGCTCTTTATAAAGCTTCATGGTTTCCTTTTGAAGCTTCTGGGGATTCCCTTTATACTTTGCTTGAAGTTCTTTTAAATGCGGTTGAACCTGTTGCATCTTTTGGGCGGAGGTAAAACTCTTGTGTGTCAACGGATAAAACACAAACTTAATGATAGTCGAAAGAAGGATGATCGCAATACCGTAATTTGGAATGAGAGAGTAAATGAATTTCAATAATTTAAGGATCAATTTGCTTATGGGACGAAGCGGCTTCCAGCCAAAATTCATTGCATTTTCCAGCCCAATATTAAAAGCGTGCAAGCGGTCATAATCAACTGGACCGCAGTAAAATTGGAATGAATGATCAATTGAATTTCTTCCCACTTCGATTCTTGCATTTTCCATAATTGCATTATTATCCGCAGAAACATATATCTCTCTAAGTTTTACGGTTCGCTCCGGAATTGTTGCAACCATGAAATATTTTGATTTTAGAGCAGTCCAGGTAATGTTACCGTACTGAGAAGCGCCGGATGCTGCCTTTTTCAGGCTGATCTTGTCTATCTTATTATCTATAAAGGATACAACATCAATATAAGTATTGAAACGCTTATCACCTTTTTGATCATAGTAGATACCCGCATCAAGCTGAATATCATAAGCATCAATAGTGCCCATATCTTTTGCTATTATGTTAATATTCAGGGTGTGGTTATCATCGAGGGAATAGCGCTTTTTAAAAATTATTTTACCATCTTTTTTTAAAAAGAAGGTAGTAGTGAAGTCATCATAAGTATATTCAAGATTCCGTTTTCTGAAATTAATAGTATCACTGATCGTATAAAAAACAGTGTTGAACATGCATTTTTCTTTGATAAAGAGATTCACCGCATCTTCACGGGTTTCATTTTTGATATTTTTCAACACGACCTGTTTAATGTTGCCACCTCGATTTGTAAGAATTACTTTTATATCCTCATTCTCAAGGATTATTGCTTCATTTAACGGTATGTCGGATTGCCCTCCAAATGAAGTGGCATCAACCTCGATCTCTTCTTCATCTTGAGATACATAAGGTTTTGGTGGCTTTACAACTTGCTCAGAACTTTCTGTAGTGGATTGCTGTAGTTGTGGTTGGGCAGGTTGTTTCCACATAAATTTGCTGCTCAAATAAAATACGGCAAATATTAATACGAGGGCAAGAATTGTTTTTTTATCCATAAATTTTATTTATCCTTTAAAGTAGTGGGTCATATCCTCCTCGCGACCAGGGATTGCACCTCAATATGCGCCAGGAAGATAAATACATAGCTTTTAAAAAACCATATTTCTGAAATGCATCCTTGGCATAAGCGGAACAGGATGGATAAAAGCGGCATGTGTCAGGGAAAATTGGCGAGATAATTTTCTGATAAACTGTTATCAAAAGTATGAAAAAACTATTTATAATCTTATTCACGTTCTTCAAGAATTTTTTCAAGTTCGTTATATATATTGTCACGACCGAACTCATAAATACCATGTTTAGTTATTACGAGATAGTCATAATTTATGCGAAATAAATCACTATGAGTATGGGCAAAGTTCTTAATCCAGCGTTTAATCTTATTTCTTTTCACGGCATTTGCAATTTTTTTTGAAACAATAACGGCAAGTCCGAAATCATTGCCCTTATTGATAGCACATGAAACGATGTCAAAATATGGAGTACGTTTACGTTTACCATGTTTCCTTAATGCATCAAATTCTGCTTGAGAAGTAATTCTCTTCACGTGTCATTAAATTGACAGTCTTTTGCGACGTTTAGCACGACGACGTTTGAATATCGCCCTGCCATCTTTGGTCTTTATCCTTTTACGAAAACCATGAGAACTTTTTTTTGGTTTATTATGTGGCTGAAACGTTCTTTTCACAGCTAAACCTCCAGATATACTTTAGAATGTGCAATTCTGAGAGCCCTGATTTGGTGTCAAGTTTTTGACGTTTTAGAATTACAAGTATTTAGTAATGTAAAAAATATTTATAAATCGTAAAATTCTTTTCTCCTATCATTGAATAGGTGATTCTTTTCAGTGATCATTTTATTTCTAGCTATTTCAGGATCAATGTCAACCTTCATGAGTACTTCTTCGGTTCCATTTGCCTGAATCAAAATATTTCCTTGCGGATCTGTTATCTGGCTCATTCCCGTAAAAGTAAGTGCCTGATCTCCATTTTTTTCTGATCCGATCCGATTACTGGTAATAGCGTACACATGATTTTCTATTGACCGGGTGATCATAGCTTTTTGGCAGAAAGGCATTACAAGATTAGCAGAATGACACAATAGGTCTGCACCCATAACTGACAGTGTGCGGGCAGATTCCGGGAATATCCAGTCAAAACATACCATAAGCCCGAGAAATGCATTCTTATATTTTGCAACTTTAAAACCGGTATTTCCCGGTGCGAAAAAATCCTTCTCATTCAAAAATAAATGGGTTTTACGATAAATTGTTTGATTTCCAAAAGGATCTACAAAAATTTGAGAATTAAAGAATAGTTCCTCATCTTTTTCAAGAAATCCAGCAACAAGAGCTGTTTGTTCGCGTACAGAAATATCATTGAAGAAATCAGGAATTCTGCCGTTACCAGTTGAAGAAAGTTGGTCCATCTCTTCTTTGGATTCGAATGAATAACCACTCGTGCAAAGCTCTGGAAGAACGACAAGATCGGTGTTGCAATTCTGCAACAGCAAGGATATTTTATCGAGGTTCTGTTTCTCGTGAAACAGTTCGGGATAGAATTGAAGAAATCCTACTCGCATGATATTATCCGCTGATCGAAAGATCTTCAACCAGAATTGAAGGAGATCCGATTGCGGAGAGCTTAAATTTTAGATCATCAGCAATCCCCACGATCTGCTCCATAAGTTGGAGGAAATTTCCGGAAACAGTAAAGTTGTGAATTGGATATTTTCTTTGCCCATCTTCACAGTAAAAACCCTGAGCACCCATTGAAAAATCTCCCGAGATCGTATTGCATCCGCTGTGCATGCCTGACAATTGGACGATTTCAAGGCATTTTGGAAATTTAGAATACAGGTCTTTTTTGGAAGATAAACCTGGCTTAATGTACAAATTAGAAGGGGAAATATTTATTGTACTTTTGTATGATCGGCTTGCATTTCCAGTCGAAACAGTACCGTCCTTAAGTGCTGTAATTGTGTTATGAAGGAACGATTGCAGTACACCATCAGCAATAAGTTCTGTCTTCTGAGAAGGAAAGCCCTCATCGTCGAAAGGACGAGTATTATAGCCCTTGTTAAGAAGCGCATCATCAATGATATTTACGATGGAATTAGCAATATTCTTTCCGAGCTTCCCCTTAAGAAGTGATTGACCTTCCTGAACGGTTTTTGCTGAAAATATTCTCCAAAAAGTGCTCAATAAAGTAGCTGCCATTTCGTTGTTAAAAAGGATTGGATAGTTACCTGACTGAATTTCATGCGCACTAAGTAATTCCAGTGCTTTTTGGGATGCTCCATTGCTTATATTCTGAGGTTTGATATCATTGAAATCGCGAGATAGAGCTTCGAAGTACCCCGACTTTGTTTCCTTTCCTTCTTTTGCAAGACAAAAAGAAAAACCATAGCATGAATTTGTGGAATATTCTTTGTTCAAACCGCTGGAATTAGCAATTTTTATAAAGGATTCATTGTCACCAATAAGTGCATGGGGTACATTGACTATCCTTTTGTCATAGTCGAGAGCAATTTGTTCAAGCTCCTTTGCCTTCTCGATCTTATCCTCAACTGGAATTCTCAAAAGATCTTCATTGTAAATGTCTAGATTTTTGTCGATCGAAGGATAGTTTTCGAGTACAACTTTTTCTTTGAAATCAACGCTTTTTGCATTTTTTCTTGCATTGAGAAGTGCTGATTCTAATGATTCTAGATCTAGTTTTTCTGTATATGAATAGCCGGTAATATCATCAAGAATAACTCTAATTCCAAGTCCGATCGAATCTGAATAATTAAAGCTGTCAATATCCCGCCTGAAGATTTTTACAGAAAATGCTTTTGATTTCGAGAGATACACATCATAATGCTGTATACCATGCCCTTTGGCAAGTTCTTGTATGTGCTGAAATTCTTTTTCAAACATTATTTCTCCTACATTCAATATTTTTACCACAAAAAGCAATAAAGGCACGAAAACGGGTTTTAAGAGAACATATTCTTTTAAATTTTATTTTATCAATTTCGTGCCTGCCTCGGCGTAACGTAGTGGAGACTGGTGTTTCGCCTGCAACGTCGTAACGAAGTGAAGATGTGTGGTTAAGCATTTTTCTTCCTTCCACCGACAACGATCTCATCAACCTTGATCGTCGGCTGTCCAACGCATGTGGGGATGCTGCCGCTCTGAGAACCGCACATTCCTTCTGCCATTTCCAGATCATTGCTTATCATGCTGATCTTCTTTAAGATATCACGACCGTTTCCAATCAAAGTAGCACCGCGCACCGGTTTGGTAACTTTCCCTTTTTCAATAAGATATCCTTCGCTCACAGAAAAATTAAATTCACCAGTTCCTGGCTGAACAGAACCGCCACCCATTTTTTTGGCGTACAAACCAAAATCGACGGAAGATATCATGTCATCAATTGTATCGGTTCCTGTGTCGATGAAGGTATTTCTCATTCGAGATGTTGGGGCAAATTTATACGATTGTCTTCTTCCGCTTCCAGTGGAAGGAGTACAGATCTTCATTCCACCGAGTTTGTCAATCATAAAGGATTTGAGAACACCTTTGTCTATCAGAACAGTTCTCTTAGTGGGACTGCCTTCATCATCGATCGTACTTGAGCCCCATTTATTTGGAATCGTTCCGTCATCTATCGCAGTAAGGCATGAGTTGGCAATTTGTGTTTCCAGCTTATCGGCAAATACAGAAGCCCCTTTAGCAACAGATGTGGTCTCAAGAGAATGTCCGCACGCCTCATGAAATATTACGCCACCAAAGGCATTTCCAATAATGATGGGAAATTTACCACTTGGAGCATAATCAGCGAGAAGCATTTTTACAGCTCTTTCTGCTGTTGTTCTACCTAGTTCTTCAGGATCGAGACTATTGAAGAATTCATAACCCATAAGCGCACCTGGACCTTCTGATCCCGTCTGCATCTGGTTATCTTTACTCGCGATAGAGCTTACATATACACGAGCATAAGTTCTCTGATCTTGAGTAAATAATCCTTCACTATTTGCAATCATTACTTGCTGGGCTTTTTCCATATAATTAATAATTACTTGTGAAATATAAGCAGAGAAATTTCTTGATGCGGTATCAATTGAATGAATTAATGCAATTTTATCCTGATGAGGAACCGAGTCAAAAGGAATGAGGATTTTGTGTGTAGAATCATACAGTGTTTCAGTCAAATCGATGACTGTTAAAGTTTTGTTTCCAATCTCTGCCTTACTTACGGCTTCTGCCGCTTTTAGAAGTCCTTTTTCTGAAACATCATTTGTAAAAGCATAGATCGCTTTATGTCCATAAAAAACCCGTACCCCAGCCCCGTAATCGTTTCCATTGATGGACTTTACTATTTTGCTATCGAGCAACTGCATCGTAGAGCTGATTGAATCTTCAAAAAAAAGTTCAGAAAAATCTGCTCCATTTGAGAGTGCCTTTTGAAGGACTCTCTCAATTATTGATTTTTTTATCATTGTACCTCCATGCTGTGCTCAGACTTGAAAAGTGGACATTACTGTCAAGAAAGTGTAAAATATTTTGACAATAAATTACACAAATAAATAAGCTTATATGTTGAGGTAGAAATGTTTATAATTAATATTAAAAGTAATTTCAGCGCTGCCCATAATCTTGTGGGCTATAAAGGTGACTGCGCAAAGGTGCATGGACACAACTGGAATGTTCGTCTTGCACTTAGATGTAATAAAATTGATGGGCTTGGAATGACTATAGATTTCAAGATATTGAAAAAGGAATTTAACAAGCTTTTGCAAGAATTCGACCATGAAAATCTTAATAGTTTAAAATGCTTTAGTAATTGCAATCCTACTTCAGAGATAATTGCAAAAAAGATTTTTCAAAAAGCTCAGTTGGTTTTTAATAATGAGAGCACTTCAGTATATGAAATCGAAGTAAGCGAATCAGAGAAATATTCTGTTATTTATAGACCTCATGAAAATACTTGATTCGAAATTTGTTGAGAGCGCATATAAGTTTTCTGACCTTTCAGAAAGCGATTTGCCCGAAATAGCATTTATCGGCCGATCTAATGTTGGGAAATCTTCTTTAATAAATGCATTACTTCAAAGAAAGAATCTCGCCCAGATCAGCAAGAAACCCGGCAAAACCCGAACGATAAACATTTTCGAGGTGTCATCCAGATATGGCGATCAAAAGGGAAAACTTAACTTTGCTGATCTTCCCGGATACGGCTATGCAAAAATTCCTAAGAAGATGCAACAATCATGGAAAACGCTAATCGATAATTACATTTCCAAGAGAAAAAATCTTTGCGGGTTAGTATTGATAGTGGATATACGGCATGATGCGGATAAAAAAGATATTGAAGCAAAAGAATGGATCGTGTCTCATGGAAAAGAAATATTGCTTGTTCCCACAAAAGCTGACAAGTTAAGCAAATCACAAGCAGCAATAAAGATAAGGACGCTAAAAGATAAATTTTTATTATTACCACATCACGAAATTATTGGATTTTCTTCAAAATCAAAGATTGGTCGAGAGGAAATATTACAATGGATCGGGCAAATTATTGAGTCAGCTACGAATGGAGATGTTATATGTTAGAAAAAGTGAAAAATCCCGATGATCTTAAGAAGTTAGATTTACTTGAACTTAAAGAATTATGCAAAGACTTAAGACATAGAATTATTGAAGTTACGTCAAAAAAAGGCGGGCACCTTGCTCCGAGTCTCGGGGTGGTCGAACTCACCGTTGCTCTTTTAAATGTATTTGACCCGCTAAAAAATAGAATTATATGGGATGTCGGACATCAATCTTATGCATATAAAATATTAACAGAAAGAAATGAAGCATTTGAGAACTTACGGCAATACGGCGGATTAAGTGGTTTTAATTCGATATCAGAAAGTAAATATGATGCTTTTGGTGTTGGACATAGCAGCACAGCACTATCGGCTGCACTAGGTATTTCGGTTGGAAAAGAACATAAAAAAAATCCGGCTAAAACTGTAGTTGTCATTGGAGATGGTGCACTCACCGCAGGTGAAGCATTTGAAGGACTCAATAATATTGGCGGTTTGAAAAAAGACATTATTGTCATTCTTAATGATAATTCAATGTCTATATCGAAAAATGTCGGTGGAATGCATCATTATTTGGCAAATGTGCTTTCGGGCAGACACTATAACCGCATCAAAAATGATGTGTGGGACATGGTGCAAACGCTTCCAAGAGTAGTAAGGAATAAGATCATAAAAGGTGCCCGCAGATTTGAAGAGAGCATACTCAATATGGTCATACCAAATAGTCTATTCGAGGATCTGGGTTTCAGATACGTAGGACCGATCAACGGACATGATCTGCCGACTACAATAAAAATATTAAAACAGGTTCGAAATAATATTAGCGAACCGGCACTTATACACGTAATTACAAAAAAAGGGAAGGGGTATGAATTTGCTGAAAATGATGCAATAAAATTTCATGGAATATCATCATTCAACAACATAACCGGCGAGATCAATAAAGCACATGTTAAACACCCCTTACCTTCATATTCTAAGGTATTTGGGGATACGCTAATTGAGATAGCACAAAAGGATAAAGATGTAGTTGCGATAACTGCAGCAATGTGTGATGGAACAGGTCTGAATGAATTTCGAAAGAGATTTCCCGATAGATTGTATGACGTGGGTATTGCAGAACAGCATGCCGTAACCTTTGCGGCGGGAATGGCTACAGAAGGCTTAAAACCTTATGTAGCAATATATTCTACATTTCTCCAGCGAGCATTTGATCAGATTATTCATGATGTTGCCCTGCAGAAGCTTCCAGTGAAATTCGCTATAGATAGAAGTGGGCTCGTAGGCGAAGACGGACCGACCCACCATGGCGCTTTTGATATATCTTTTATGAGCTGCATCCCAAATATGGTTATTATCGCCCCTAAAGATGGGGATGAACTGAGGAGAATGCTTCTATTCATGAATAACTATCAAAAGGGACCAATTGCTATACGCTATCCCAGGGGTCGGATAGGTGTATATGATTTTGGGAAACAAAGAATTAGCTTGGGTAAATCGGAAGTAATCTATAAAGGAGAAAAAACAGCAATTATCTGCGCCGGAACAAGTTTTAAGATAGGGCTTGAGGTTTATAATAAGCTTAAGAAAAAAAAGATAAACACATTCCTTATAAATGCCCGGTTCATTAAACCTCTCGATAAGGGTATGTTGAAGAATCTACATGAGAAGAAAGTTAAAAACATAATTACGATTGAGGAAAATGCTCTTTATGGAGGATTTGGTTCCGCAGTTATAGAAAGTTGCAACGAATTGAATCTCTCATTTAATATAACTCGTTTTGGGCTTCCGGATGAATTTGTTACTTATGGTGATGCGAATATTTTAAGAGAAAAGATTGGTCTTACAGCACAAAATATTTATTCATATATACTCACATTATGATTAATCATAATGACACGATTGCAGCAGTTTCGACACCGCCTGGAATTGGTGGGATTTCTGTAATTAGAATAAGCGGAGTAGATTGTACTAAAATTCTTGAGAAAATATTTAAATCCAATCTCTCTGCGAAAGAGATGCAGTCACACCACATATATTATGGTAAAATCTTTGATGACAATTCATTGATAGATGAAGTACTTGTTTCTGTTTTTAAGAAACCAAACAGTTTTACAGGAGAGGATGTTTTAGAAATAAGTTGTCACGGAGGTTCCTTCGTTACTCAACGAGTACTTCAGACAATTCTGAAGTATGGTGCGAGGCATGCCGAAAAAGGCGAATTTACAAAAAGAGCATTTCTTAATGGCAAGATCGACCTCACTGAAGCAGAAGCAGTGATAGATCTTATACAGGCATCAACAAAGCATTCTCTGGAATCAGCGCTATTTCAACTGGAAGGAAAGCTGCACCACGCCATTAAATTAATTTTGGATGATATTTCAACAATAAGATCAGAAATTGAGCTGGACATAGATTTTTCTGATCAAGGGTTAGAACACAAAAAATATGAAGATTATCTTATTGTACTTAAGGAGATTAAAACAAAGATCGGAAGATTGATCTCATCGGCACAAGAGGGATTGATACTACATGATGGTTACAGGGTTGTTATCGCAGGACCTCCTAATGCAGGAAAGTCAAGTGTGTTCAATAAAATAATTGAGAACGAAAGAGCGATAGTGACAGAAATTCCAGGTACAACAAGAGATTATATTGAAGAAGATATTGCTCTTGAGGGCTATTTAATAAAACTCTTCGATACTGCGGGTTTAAGAGAAAGGGCTGATGAAATTGAGCGATTTGGCATAGATAAAGCATATAAGATTTTGAAGAACGCACATCTTATTTTATGGATTGAAGATTGTACTGTTTCACGTGAAACATCTATTCCGAGTTTTGAGGGAACAAAATTGATATCTGTTATGAATAAATCGGATTTAATTGAAAAGAAAGAAATAGAAGTGGAAGAATCAATCTTCGTTTCAGCAAAAACAGGCAATGGAATAAACCGGCTGAAGCAAGAAATAATTAAAAATGTTGATATACAGAAATTTGATCTAACTGGTGGTATTATCACGAACTCGCGTCAGCTCAGTGCTGCAGAGAAAAGTTTGAAAGCAATAAACCAGGCAATAGAAACGACAGAAGCAGAAAAAGGGCTTGAATTTATTGCTTTTGATCTTCATGAAGCAAGTGAATATCTTGAGGAAATAATTGGTAAAATCAGCAGTGAAGATATAATAAATTCGATATTTGATCGATTTTGTGTAGGAAAATAATTGAATTAGCTGTTAAGAACTTCTCGTACTTTATCTACTAAAGAATCAGGTGCAAATGGTTTTTGAATGAAGTTAGTCCCGGGTTCGAGCACGCCGCGATTGCGCATTTCTTCACCAGTATAGCCGGACATGAAAATAATTTTGAGTTCAGGTTTTTCGACCTCTATCCTTTTAGCCAGTTCTTTTCCATTCATCTCCGGCATGATAACATCAGTAAGCATAAGGTCGATTGGATCTGTATACTCTTTTGTTACTTCAAGTGCGTTTAAGCCGTTATAAGCGGTAATAACCTTGAAGCCCTCGTCTTCCAGAATTTCTGTTACAAGGTCCCTTACCATCTCTTGATCCTCGACGAGTAGTATAGTATATTGTTTATCTACAGATGATGATACAATTGGGGTGATCTCCACTTTTTCATGCTCAAAAACTTCTTCCTCAACCGGTTCAATTAGAGGAAAATAGATTCTGAAAGTAGTACCTTTACCAATTTGGCTGTCAACCTCGATTCCACCATTACTTTGCTTGATAATTCCATATACAGTTGCAAGACCGAGTCCAGTACCTTTGCCTACTTTCTTTGTTGTAAAGAAGGGCTCAAATATTCGAGAAACAGTATCCTTGCTCATACCGGAACCTGTATCTGTCACATCAATAACAGCATAATTTCCTGGACTAATTGATTCGACATGTCCAATAATTTCATCCTCATGAATAGTATAAGAATAAGTTTTAATCGTAAGTTTTCCACCATTATGAATAGCATCTCTCGAATTCACAGCAAGGTTCATGAGTATCTGATCAATCTGATTACTATCTGCTTTTATAAATAAATTATCCTCAAACTCAGTATTTAAAATTATGTCCTCGCCAATTAATCTTTGAAGCATCTCTCGAACATCTTCAATTACTTTATTCAGATTGAGGATTCTTGGTTCGATTATTTGCTGCCTGCTGAAAGTGAGAAGTTGCTTAGTCAATGAAGCAGCTCTGCCACCGGCTTTACGGATTTCTTTCAACTCACCATAAATCGGATCTGATTTATTCAATTTCCGAAGTAGAAGATCGCAGCGTCCATTGATTGCGGTTAGCAGATTGTTGAAATCGTGCGCAACTCCACCAGCAAGACGGCCTATGGTTTCCATCTTTTGTGTTTGACGAAGTTTCTCTTCACTTTCCTTTAACTCTTGCTCAAGTTTTTTGGATTCTGTAATATCTTCACATATGGTAACAACAGCGATCGGAAAACCCTCAGCATTTCTTACTATATCTGAAATAAGACGAACTGGAAAGGACTCTTCATTTCGAGTGATGTTATTACTTTCCCTTGTCATGCCTTTCCATTTCATAACTTGGTCCATCTTCCATGGCTGTAATTTCTTTGTAGTAGCAAAAATTCGGACATCTTTGCCAATTAATTCATCTGGTTCCCATCCATGCATATGTGCATCTGCAGGATTAGTGTATAGTATTTCGCCCTTTGTGTTTGAAATAGTAACACCAAGCTTCATCGTTTCTACTGCTTTTTTAAGCTGTAGATATTCTTCTTCTTTATTGAGGAGAGTAGTTTTTTCTGAATCGTTCATGTATGTCCTTTGATCAAGAAATATTATTGATGTTTAATATAACTAAACTGTTCCTAATGAATAAAAACGATCTTTCCAGGTGTGGTGAAAATAGATGTATTGATTTTGTATAAATAGATTCCAGGTGAGATTGAATTACCTTTTGAATCAACTCCTGTCCAATTCAAGATATTTGAGTTATTGAAGTCATTATCGGTAAACTCTATAATAAGACACCCCTTAATATTATATATTGATAAATATTCTACGCGCTCTTGCATTTTAGAGAGGTCAAAAGTAATAGTGTGCCTGAAAGGATTGGGATATGTTGAAATCCCTAATGTGCTGCTATTAAGACAGTTAACACTTATTTGTCCAACTGTAAGATTATAAGGATTTACAGGATCACCAATTGTTGTGCCGTCTTCAAAGTTTATTTCTTCATTGCAGTTATAAACCGAGTCGTTATTCGAATTATAGATTTTAAAAGTAATTGTTTCACCATTATTATTACCAACTATTGTGAAATACCAATAGCCATCCCAATATGGAGGATTGTCGGGTTGCCATACGCCCAAAGACCTGCAGTCCGATTCACCGCCAGGACCAAAGGCAGCAGCAATATTGCAACTATCAATGCCTGTAAAAGGTTCATCGTACAGAAGAATATCAGCTAAAACAACCATTGAGTATTGAGTACCCTGAATTGGATCCCAATCAGGTGGTGAAGAAAAAAGCATTGATGCATTGAGAGAAAGAATTACTAAAATTAAAAGGATTTTTCTTTTCATGACTGCCCCTCAAATAAAAAAGTGGGAAGGAAGCAAGTGCTCCCTTCCCCGATTAATATTTTATTGTACCATCAGCATCTTTTTAACAACGGAAGATGCTCCAGCAGTTAGTTTATAGAAGTAAATGCCATTTGAAAGTTGAGTACCGTTCTCATCTAAGCCATTCCAGGTTAATGCATATTCTCCAGCATCCTTATGAGTAGAAATAAGAGTCTTTACCTTTTGACCAAGTATGTTGTAGATAGAAAGTTCTACATGAGAGGATTCGGGAATGTAATAGCGTATCGATGTTGAAAGATAGAATGGATTGGGTTGATTCCTGTACAGTTCAATAATTGGGCTTGAATTATGAGTCTTTTCTAAACTAATTTCGTAAGGTTCAGAAATTTTACCAAGAATGATATCATTTTCGAAAACAATTGTTTGGTTGCTTATGAAGTATTCATCGGTTTCATTATTCACAGCCTCAAAATGTAGAATTGTAGATTCATTTCCAACAATTGTGAAGTACCAAATATCATTCTGGTGTGATCCAATAGAATGGCAATTTCCGCACTCATCAAATATACCAGTTGATATTGCAGAAGGATTATCTATGTTTACAAGATCAACAATTGCAATCATGTTTTTGTCATATCCGGAAAGAACTTTCCAGCCCAACGGATTGCTGGTATAAACAATAGGAGAAAAACCTTTAGTTGCTTCTGCAATAGGATAGGTTAGCGTGTCTACTGCATTCATATTCATCTTGTAGCTCACGCCGGGCTGCATAGTTAGAAGGTCTCCAATATAACTGCCGTTATAATAAACTGCAGATTTTGTCTGTGTTTTAATTGAATGTACATTGCTTCCAATGCTTTCAAGGGCTTGGTTAAGTGTTAGTTCTTCAGCAGGATAATATCCAATCCAGTTGTAGTTACAAGAGTAGGTTGAATCATAGGAAAGTGGAATGGGATGTGTTTCAGGATTTATACGATATCCTGTTACAGTAAAGGGATCAAACGAGTTAAGCATATTTAGAAGATATCCAACTCCATCTGTGATATCAGTAAGAGTACCAACCCACGTTCCTGGAGGATCAGTGTAAGTTGATGATTGGGTTTGATCCTTTATCTGGAAGCCATCACTGCCAAGAGATGCAAGAATCGTATTAATAGAAGTGTTTGCAGGATGAACATTGAATGATATCCAGTTCCATTCTGAGATAAGAGAGAAATCTTGATCTACCTCATTCTGTGCAACAACATCAAGTTGAGAGATTGTGCAGTCTTCAAAGATAATTGTTTCATAACAATCATAAATACTGTCAGTATCAGTATCAAAAATCTTGAAGCTGATTGTATCTGTGCCGGAGTTGTTATTGCTGACCATTGGGAGATACCAATAGCCATCTAAGGTATAGTATCCTCGCCAGAGAGGATGGTTCCCTTCTTGCCAGGTTGCAATGCCACGGCAATCAGAGGTTCCTCCGGAACCAAATGCAGCAAATTGATTGCTTCCTGTATTTGTAAGATAGATACCATCCAATGATGTGGTTACATAAGCGATCATTGTGTATTGTGTGCCGGGAATCACCTCCCAGTTCAATAGCGTTATATCAACATTTGTCGTATAATTAGCAATAACCTCAACGTCTTGGATCGTGACGGTTGTGTAGTCGTCCAGAGATGCAGTTACATCATAAGTGCCATTCTCGAGAAGTATCTCATAATACCCGGTAGCATCAGGACTAACATTAACTGTATCTGAAGTTACTTCAACGTTAGTGACAACACCTGCACCACCTTTAAGTGTAATTGTGCCCGAGATCCAACCATCATATTTAATGAGCAGAAGGAGGAAATTGTTACCGGTTGTCTGTTGTCCCGATACAACAACCACATCAGTAATTGTGGAATCCTGATATCCTGCCTTTGTTGCGGTAACATCATAAGTAGCGCCACCGGGTAACGCAAGAAGGTATTCATAGTAAAGTACATTACCAGAATAGGGATCATAAACAGGATAGGGATTTGTACTCTCTCCACCTGCGGTTATTTGAACTTCAGTCACATTGCCAAGACCTTCAAGAGCAACCTGCCCAACGATCTCGCCGGGTAAAATTTCATTCAAAGTAATATCAGTACCCGTTGTAACTTGCCCGAGAGTGACAGGGACCCCAGTTACAGGATCTGCCGTATATCCATCTAATGTAGCAGTAACAGTATAAGTGCCGGGTGCCAGATTAATAAGATATTCTCCCGCAGCATTTGGATTAAGGGTTATACCTCCTGCGCTCACTTCGACATTCTGCACATTTCCAGTTCCTCCCTGAAGTGTAATTGTTCCACTTATACCTGATTGAAGGAATGGTAACGCACCCATATCAGCACGTGTACCATCCAGATCGAGAGGAGAAGCTGGATCACCAGTGTTTATACATGGAGATTTTGTTGAATCCTGAACAGGGAAATTAGCCCACGTTATTTGGTAGTCATCATTTACAGGATCAGCAAAGAGAGGGTCATCATCAATACATCCGGTTCCAAAGTAACTTTGCCCTGTTCCGTTCATTATGTCTGAATAAGTAGCTGTTAATGAGCTGGCTGATTCAACATAGATTCCGTTGTTGGCATTATTCCAAATAATACAGTTTAGAAGTGTGACATCAGAATTATAGAGAACTGCAATTGCCGATCCGTTCTGGAAAGCAAGATTATTGCTGAATGTGGAATTCTGAATTACGGGAGTAGAATTATTATAACATGAAATTCCAGCTCCGTTCCATTGGGTTGTATTGCCATAGATCTGGGAACATGTGATAGTAGGATTCGAATTGAAGCAGTTGATACCAGCTCCATCGTAGGTTGCAGTATTATTCGAAATGATCACTTCATTAAGAACCGGGTCGGAATCATAAAGATAGATCCCACCACCAGCTCCGCTTGCTGTATTGTCTGTAATTATCACATTATTAAAGACCACATCAGATTCCGAAAGGTAAATAGCTCCACCATTGCTGATAGCAGAATTATTGGATAACGTTGAATTCCGGATTAGGATATCGGATGAATTAGAGCAATAGATTCCACCACCTCTATAATCGGGAGATGTTCCAGTTGCTTTTCCGTCTTCAATTTCACAATACACAATTTTTGAACTGTCCTGTCCATTTGTGTTTGTGTCAATGAAGCGTAATCCATGCCATCCTGTGGCGGGTGTTTGAGCTGAGAAGGTAATATTATTTCCAAGGGCACCCTCTGCAAGCAATCTTCCTTTAATAATGAACTTGTAATGTCCAGAGAATTCAACCGATATTCCAGGATCAATTGTAAGTTGATCCCCTACGATGATTTGAATCTCGCCATCGACAATGTATGGACTTCCTGCTACATTCCAGGTGCCGTTTACATTACCGGCTGGAATATGGGTTTGACCTGTAAGCAAAGATGTTAATAGGAAGGTCATACTAACGAACAATATTAATTTTTTCATTGCATCCTCCTGCATTAATTTTTGATAAACATTTTTACGGACTAACTTGTACTATCTTCATACCCCCATTATCGATAAGCAGCGCATAACTGCAAAAATGAGTTAATGAAGTAGGTTCTGTAAACATTTCATAATAACCAAGAATAAATGGATTTATAATTGAAGAAATATCAATTGTAATCAACCCAATTTCAGAATCGGAAATATATGCATAGGAGTTATCTGTGTGAACTCCGGTGACGAAACCGTCAGTTACTACTTCTGCTGCAAAAGTGGGAGATGCAGTATTGGAAACATCAAGAATGAGAAGGCCATCTTCACTATTTGCAATAAAGGCGTAATTATTTTGAACAAAAACATCCTTGGCGCCTGTGGTTACATAGGTGGAACTCAAGGTTGGATTGTATGGGTCTGAAATATCAAAAATTGCAATTCCATCCAAACCTTGAGCAATATATGCATTGATGCCATCTACATAAATACTTTGAGCATGACCTCCAGTGGAAACATTTGTTATAAAATCGGGAGTAGAATTTGATATAAAAAAAATCGTCAAACCGTTATCTCCATCCGCGATGTAGGCAAAATCTCCAACCACTTCTATATCATAAGGAATTCCAGATGTCAAGCTGCTGCCTGATATTTGAGGATTAAGCGGATTTGTAATATCAACTGAAGTGATAACTCCAGGAGTGGTACTGCCGCTGTGGCTTGTTACATATAAGAAATTATCTTCCACATCGGCAGAAAGAACCCGGTCCTCAAAGTCATTCATTGTGTGCAAAATTTCAGGATGTTCTGGATTGCCAAAATAGATTATGTGCAAACCATTATAATAGTCTGGTAGGTAAGCATACCAGCCGGAAGTAGTGATATCTTGAGCAATACCCGGTGTATTTACCGAACCAACTAAATCAAGGAGAATATTGATCTGGGCTTCATTGCTGTTTGCAGAAGTGAATGTGCCCGAATAGGCATTTACTCTATAATAAAACGTTCCGCAGGGTTCAGTGATGTTATCAATATAAGAGGTTGTATTGCTATCTACTGTATCATAATTTATAATCCAGTCCGTGCCGCCGATCTTTTTATCAATATGGAAACCGACTTCGCCTTCACTGTTATCCTGCCAGATCATCTTGATCTTGTTTTGATCGAGTGACTGCAATGTGAGATTTGAGGGAGCTAAAAATGTCGGAACAATCGAGCTCTCTATCGAATTAGTTGTTGTAGTGCTCACAAAAGCTTTGATCCTATAATAGACCTCTTCAAATAGATTTACATCATCCAAAAAAGAAGTTGTGTTTGCACTGAGTGTTCTGTATTTGGTTGTCCAGCTAGCGGTTCCGATCTTTTTATCAATATAGTAACCCTCTTCGCCTACGCAATGGTCTTTCCAGCTTACTTCAACCTGTGCTTGAGTTTTTTGTTCAATCATAAGGTCACTTGGATCACAATGAGGGGACATGAAAGCTACTACTTCTGAATAAGGAGAGGATTCATCGGTTGATTTATTGTAAAACTTTATCTTATACGCATACACAAGACTGTCATTAGTAGGTATGTTATCAGGAAACGCATTGTACAGTGTTGAAATATACTGATAATTATCATCCCAAGAACCAGTGCCAACTTTCTTGCCGATAACAAAATACAGCGTATCAGAATCTGCATGCTCAGGAATCTGATAGGTCCATGTTATCTCGATTCTGCTATCATCGAATTTTTTTAATTTGAGGTTTGAAGGAGCATTAGTAAGATCAGGATCTGTGAGTTTAAGATCACAACTCACAAAGAACAGGAAGGATCCTGCGCAGAAAAGCAGCAAGAGAAGAAAACCGTATCTATTTATTCTTTGTATCATTGTCTTCCTCATCATTTTTAAAAAGTTCTTTAGCATTCTGGTTCTTAAGACGATGTTCTTCAATCTGTTGCTGTGTGGAAAGCGCTTCTTTCTTTCGCTCGTTGATAGGTTTAGAAATTTCAGCTTTTATGATGACAATCATTTCTCGCACATTGGTTTCGTACCTATTAGAGCCCGTCAGGTAGCGTATGCCCAAAACCCACCAGGGAAGATCCTTGAGAATGGGAATGCCAACGCGGGTAACTGTTTCGTCCGTATCATATAAACCACCCATAACAGTTTCTTCACCGTCATAAAGCAAAACTTCCGTAACAGATTCGCTTTTATTAATGATAGTGCTAAGCTCGCCGGGAGTAGCAGAACTTTTTTGTACGCTTACTTCAAGATGAATTGCTTCAAAATCTTCATTTTCGACAACTGTAGGGGTTACTGTCATGATGACACCTGTTTGGAAGAATTCATCAGTTACGTTGCCAGCATCATCTTTCTTTTTCACAGAGAAATCCTGCCCAACCTGGATCTGACCTGTTTTACCGGAAATAACAACTACAGAAGGACGAGCAATAATAGCACCTTTCTGATGAGATTCCAGAATGCTGAAGAGAGTATTAATATCAATTGAGATATCTCCGGACTCTAGCTTTGTGGCAGCAGCAGCATTGAAAATATCCTGTCCAACACCACTACCTTTGAAGTTAATAGATGCAACGACCTTGCCATTGATAAGAGTGGACCAATCAACGCCAATGCTCTTCAGTACAGACTTGTCCGCTTTGAAGAAGATTGAAGATATTTTAACTTGTTTAGTATCAGGTGTGATCTTGGCCTCCTCTTCCAATTCTTCTTCAATTACCTCAGCGGCATCGGTGATAACATATGAGCCGGGAAGGTCTTCGAGCACAAGATTATTAAAATCAAGGATAAGAAAGAATGCATTCTTCCAGTACACTTCTTTAATTGGAATGCCGATCGCGCCGGAAAAAGTACTCATGTTAATGATCTTTTTTCCTTCAAATTGAACAGACATTATATCAAGCGCTCTTACAGCTTCCGGGAAAGGCGTGTCACGGGTCATTGAAACCAGTTCTTGATATGAAAAATCATCGTAGATCCACTGTGCATATACAGAACTAGCACAAAGCGAAAAAAATATAAGTAATAGAATTATTTTTTTCATAACTCATTTCCTTGTAAATACATTTTGATTTCCTGGGTAATACCAATTCGATTAATTTTAAATACAGCACATTGCTGTTTCCAGTTAATATAATTAAGATATCCATAAGCCACACGAGAACCGGGAACGAGTGTGACAATCAATCCATTAATGTCTCTAAAGAATACTTTATCCGGTGTAAGACCGATTATGACAGCGGTATTTATGTTGATGTATTTTTCTTCTTCAGATCTGTCTATTGGTGTATGAATCTGTGAGTAGAAAGGATTATAAACCAGATTTGAATAACTGAAACTCCTGAAAGGTATTTCTGAAATCGAGGTACCGGTTTTATTGTCATAAAAAACATTCAGTTTCATAGAGAAATCGACAGTATCTTTCATGGAAACTGAGGTTTCTGAAATTCGCATAGATTCGATCACATAGAGAGGTGCTTGATATTCAACCTGAAAAAGAAAGAAATGCAGCGATTCAATATTTCCCGAACCATTCAAAGTATATGAATTATAGGGAAGATCACCCTTTTTGCCTCCATGAGCGACCTTAAAGTCAAAATTAAGGTCTGGCGTAAAGGTTTCAGTTATGTCAATAAGGTATTGATATGTTTGGCTGGGATTGTCATTTTTGAGAATTATTTTATTATCTTCCAGAGCCCTTTTCTTCATTTCATCAAGAGAAGCAATGATCTTATCTGTCTTATCAAGGTCGGGATAGTTTTTTTTAAGCTGTGAAAGAGTCTGTCGATTTTCACTAAATACATTTTTTATTTTTTCCAACCGTTTCACAGATTGAGAATTTGAAAGTAATCCTCCCACAAAGAAGAGGACAAGAAGTATGCCAAGAACAATTGAGTTTCTTATTGCATAGGTCATGGCATCAATCCTTTATCTCAAGGGCTTTAAGTTGGGCGATATCAGCAAGCCGATGTTGAGGATAACGAGAAATCAGTTCATTCCAATAATAGAGAGCTTTGTCATTTTCTTCGAGCTGAGCGTGAGAATTGCCGAGCATCATCAGGGCATCTGGTGTTTTGACCGAATTCTGTTCAACAACAAATTCAAATATTTTTATTGCTTCGGGGAAATTATCCATTTGATACTGTGCTTCTCCCATGAAATACTTGGCATTTGCAGTAAGCTCACTTTCAGGATATTTGTTCATGAATGAATCAAAATCATCATAAGCGCCCTGAAAATCATTTGAAAAATACCTATCGAGTATAACCGAGTATTCTTTTTGGATCTTTACATTATCGTTTATCTTTTGAATTTCTACGTTTTTATCACTTGGTTCCTGTGCACGCATTGCTTCTGTGATCCAGAAATCACGATACGCATTCTGCTGAGCACTTATTTTTTCACCAAGAGCAAGAACTTTATCTCGGGAGAGCTGGGCGTCAATACGTAACCTATAGATAATTCCGCCACTCGTGGACAAAGGCATTATTTTAGTGTCATAACCCAATTCCTTGAGTTTATTTTGTTCGTTGAGAACATTATCATAGTTGCCATCAGCATAAAGTTGGAGTTCGTAGAGTATCTCGGTTTTATTTTCCTGAGTTTGAATCTCTTGAACTTGTTGTGCTTGAGGAGCAATTTGAGTATTATAATATTTGATCTTATTTTTTGCAATGGGTGCTAATCTATTATTAGGATATTCAGCGATAATTCTATTCCAATAGATCTTTGCCTGAGAAATATTTTGATTTTTGGCATAGGCATTACCGAGCATCATAAGTGCATCAGGAGTTTTCAGCCCTTTCTGCTTGAGGAGCTTTGTAAAAATAAGAATTGCCTGATCGATATTATCCATTTGATAAAGACATTCACCCATCAGGTAACTTGCATTATGTGTATATTTGCTATCCGGAAATTCAATAAGGAATTGTTTAAATCTGTCATATGTTTGCTGATAGTGCCCGGAAAAGTAGAGGTCAGTTATTTGGTGATAACGAATTTTATCATTATTTGAAACTGTATGAGTTTTTATTACCGGTTTTTCTTGCTTCTCTTTGGCAGGTTTGATCTTATCTATTTGAACCTGTGGTGATTTTAGCTGTTCTTTATCTTTTATGAATTCAATACCTGGCTCACTTTCTTTTTTCTGTTTTGCAATTTCAAGAGGATCGGGATATCCAAAGGTGATTTCATATTGCCAGATATCGACATTCTGTATTGTGTTTTCTGTTATCTTCTCTATCATTCCGTTAGGAAAGAGATTCGAGAATGGGATCACGTTTCTCTTTCTTGTAGTGAAGCCGCTTATCTTAAAGGTTTTTTCCTGACCGTTCAGAGAAGTTAGCCAGCTGATCTTGTACTCTTTAAAGGAATTCGAAATAACATTCAATATATAGTACCATTGATTCTTGTCGCCAACGAGGTTGCCGACCTTTTTAAGATTTGCCTCGAGGGTTTCGATATCTTTTTTCACCTGATGTAATTTTACAACGATCGCACGATTTTTTCTTAACTCGAGCTCAACCTGGCTATTTTCACGATTTATTTCTATGATTTCTTTGTTGATGTTTAGATTTTTAAAAGTAGCAGAAAATGCAACGTAGAAGATCGCTGTCATGATAATAAAGCCGTGCCACGCTATTTTGAAAGGTTTCTGGCTTTCAATTATCTTTGAAGGAAGAAGGTTGCAGGTATAGAAATTTCTATTTCGTCCTTCCAGAGATTTCCATGCAATAGAAATTGGAATGCAGTAATCTGCAATTCTCTCAGGAGCAAACGCTTTTTCTTTGGACTGTGGAATATGAAGTTTATCGAGAGTAATTCGAGATATATTTGCACCGGAATTGATCCTGCTACGGAAATATTCGACATCATCATCCTTTGCCATTTCTCCCGCAAAAATGATATTACTTGTGATATTAACATTTGATGTGTCCTGCTCGAGGATTATTTTGGAGTATATTACTTGGCGCATGTGTTCGATATCAGTTTCGGGTACGATGAGGGGGAAGCTTCTCACAAAATTATTTCCATTCATCACTATACCGACCTTTGTGTCGATGCCGATATAGATTATTAATACATATTCCTCATCGGTGAATTTATAGTTATTACGAATAAGGTTCATCAGAGAAATTTCAATTGGTTCGATATAGCTATAGAAAAATTTCTTTTTGGAAATGAGTGGGTTTATATCCTGCAAAGCGTGTAATATATCATTAGTACCTCTTTCGACAAATGCAAGAAGCGAATTATCTTTGTTTTTAATAAAATCAAAAGAAAAATTCTTATTTTTTAGATCTTCTTTTGTAAGAATCTCATCACGTAATTGTTTTTTTACTTTTGATCGGGAATGAGATTGGGAAAACGTTTCATCAAATTGTGTAAATGAAATATTTTCTTCGGGGGCATTCATTGAAATTTTGCATGAATCAAGAGGAAATTGCGAGATAAGCTTTTGAAATTCCTGTTTCCCTGTCAAAACAGATTCAGTTTCTTCTGAGGGCTCGAATTCAGCTTCTTCAAGTTCTGCAAGATCGGGGATTTTGAATTCATCTTCAAAATCTGCAAGATCAGGAATCGGTTCTGTCTCCTCGGGTTCTATAGTTGTAGTAGTTTCCGGCTTAGCATGTGTTTTATCAAGAGGGTAAAGCGGGAGGGAAAGAGTTGTTTCTGTAAGCTCAGTGAGACTTACCTTTCCATTGATGACCGTGAGCTGTGCAGCTTTTATGGTCAAACCATCTTGAAAAATACCAATTGCAGTCTTGCCGTTTTTGCTCAATTTCATAATTTAATCTATGAATATGTAAGAAGCTGTTGCATTCTTTTCCTATTATTGGAGTAATTAAGGGCAACGTCTTTTGCGATTTCACCTTTTTTATAGAGATTGAAAAGGTCTTGCTCCAGTGTTATCATGCCGAATTTTTTTCCTTCTGTGATCATCTGATAGATTTCATTTATATTCTGATTTCGTATTGCCGCTTTTACAGAAGGCGTCACAGAAAGAATTTCTTTTGCGAGACTTAGTTTGCCTTGTATATTAGGGACCAATTTTTGAGAAATAATGACAGAGAGCGTATCGGCGAGACGAAGACGAATTCGTTCTTGCTCTCTGGTTGGGAATTCACCTACAATTCTATGAAGACTATCAACAGCAGAGCTTGTATGCAGGGTTGAAAACGATTTATGTCCGCTGTCTGTTGCCTCCAGCACTCTGGCAATAGTATCGGGATCTCTCATCTCACCAACAATTATGATGTCGGGGTCCTGCCGTAAAGCTTGAACAACACCGTTTTTAAAGGAGAGCACATCTTCACCGACCTCTCTGTGACGAAGAATACATCTGTCAGACTTATGAACATACTCAATAGGCGCGCCGATGATAATAATATGTGCATCATTATTGTGATTATTCATATCCACAATAGAATCTAAAGTGCTACTCTTTCCCGAACCTGTAATACCGGTAATGAGAATAAGTCCCGATTTCTCAAATTGCAGATCCATTCTTTGAATGATCGGCTGAGGAAATCCAAGAGATTCAATTTTGAAGAGATTCTGATTGATCCTGCGGAAGTTACCCACAAGTACATTGCTTTCATAATAGATATCGCTTCGAAACCTGCTAGGACGCTCGCCTTCTTCAAGAACCATACCTACAGAAAGGTCAACGTTCTTTTCTTTAAAAAGGGTCACCTTCTGGTCGTCGGAAAGTACACTGAGAAGGATCGCGGTTATCTCATCGTTATTATATTGAGGCATTTCTTTGTTTGGTGATTTTGTGCCGTATGTTCTGTACCACACATAATTGTTTGAGCCTGGTCCGCCAATATCAAGGTCGGAAGCATCTATTTTACGCATATGCTTGAGGAGTTTGCGAAGATGTTCGTAAGCTTCTTCACGCCAAGCAGCATTGTAAGTTATGATTTTATTAATGTTCTGGAAACGGCTTGTTCCAGTTAAGTATTCAGGTAAACCAACAAGCAATTCCGGAGTAAATGATAAACCCATATCTATCCTGCTTATGCTTTTTTATTGCTGATTATCATGGTTAAGCATCAAAATTATAGTTGAAAAATGAACTATTTCTCGCCTGTTACGAGCTTGAGCATGACAATACGCTGAATCGACTTCCTCCATTTGGAGAAAAGACAGTTAATAAGATTGATCATGAATCGTTTAATCAGACGCTCGCCTTTGTAAGCGAAGAAGTCGAGAAGCTTCTTCCTGTCGAAAAAGCGTATCTTACAAGAAGTTTCCGATCGGAGCGTAGTGAATATGGAACTTGCTAATATGAAGTTCTCTTCCGCCCATGTGTCGTTTTTTCGAAGATAGTCAACGGTAGTATTACTTAGCCAGACTGATACTTCTCCTGATTCAACGAGCACAATTGAGTTCGAATTTTCATTGTCAAGATTGATGGTTTGTCCGGCTTCAAATTTACAAATTTTACCAAGTGCCATAAAATCATCTTTCTCTTCCTTGGTGAATCCATGCAGCATAGCAGGTTCACCTTTCGTACCTTCAGTTCCTGGTTCAAAGGCTTTTTGAAGTGGACCGTATAGATCTTCTCCATATTGCAACCCTTTTTTAACTGCTTCGAGAAGTTCTTCTGCATTGATGGGTTTGGAAAGATACTGAAACGCACCGGCATGAACTGCTTTTACTGCGCCTTCTATACTGGAAAATCCTGTAGTAATGATGATCACAGCAAGAGGTTGCTTCTTTTTAATACGCTTCATGGTTTCCAGCCCATCAAGGCGAGGCATGACCATATCAACCAAGTAGAGGTCAAAATCATCATAGCTCATCTTATCAAGACCATCCTGACCGTCAACAGCAAGAGTGACCTTGTAACCTTCTTCTTCTAAGAATTCTTTACATAGCTCTCTGATGCTTTGCTCATCATCGATGAGTAAAATGTGTTTTTGCATATAAATATCCTGCTATATTTATTTTTTTCTTGCTTCCTTGATCAGAGGGAGCCGTTTTAATTCTTGCAAACGAGTAAGAATACCATTGATCTTGTTTATCGCTTCTGAAATCTGGTTACTGGATTTGTGAAGTTTTTCATCATCATATTCGCTAGCTGCTTTCTTTACTCTACTTAAAGACAGCGAGATGATGCTTAGAGGATTATTGATATCATGATCAATTCCTACAATACTTGCAGAAACCCTTACTACCTCCTTATAATCCTTAATTCGCTTTTCTTCGGAAGCTAACTTATCTTCCTTATCTTGTAATAAAACTTCCTGGTTTTTCATCTTGTCACTTGCTTCCAGTACTTTCAGAGAGAGTTTTCTTACCATATCGCTGGTATAGCCCGAGATAAAAGCAATTACAGTGAACAATCCAGTATAGGATATAATAAAGATCGTCTGGGTTGATATATCTGGATTATATGGTTGCCCATCAACCGGTATAAGCCAGCCGAAATTATACATTAGAATTAGCGCCAGCAAGCTCATGCTTCCGATCATAGCCGCAGTAAAACCGCCTGCTTTTTCGATTGATATGCTTGCAGTAACCACAGCAATTAGAAATATCCACACAAATGAACTATCAAGCCCGCCAGTAAGATGAACAACGATGACTCCAAAAATAATATCAAGTACGATCTGAACAGCTCCGATAATATTATTGGAGGTAATAATCTGAAGTTGAAATAGTATATTTAAGACACTAATACCAATAAATGCTCCAACGAAAGCAACAATAGGAATAGTTTGATTAACCATGCCAATGCGAAGTAAACCGATCGAAAAGAGAATAAGCACAATAAACCAGCGAATTTTCAACCACCAGGAAAACATCATTTTTTCTGTATCTAAAAGTTTTATTTGCTCCATGTATACATCCTTATAAAAATTTTTTATCCCTCATTCCACTCAGCTATTTCTAAAGATATATCTATAGGAAGAGCATCAAAGGCATCCGAAATAACATCTGCATCAAAACTAATTACCGCATGAGCACCAACTGTTGCATCTCCTATTACATACACAGCACCCGTGATATTAGAGTGAGCCCCAACGGTGAGTTCGCCAAAAACGACCAGTATACCGTCAAAATCGACATGGGCTTGTGCCGTAAGGTCACCATTGACAATAAGGATGCCTTCTCCAGCCCAGTCCGACGTGGCCTTCAAATCATTATTCATCCAGGTCAGACTATCTGGCATTGGTTCATTATTGGCAGGAGTTTCAATATACGAACCTCGAGAGATACACTCATCCATAACTTCTTGTTCTGTCATGCCGAAAACGCCTTCAAAATCGAAGGTCGAGTCTTCAACAACAATACCACTAATAACTGCTTTTGCTTTAACCGTTATTGAGCCACCCGTAACAATTGCAGCAGTTATACTAGGAACCGCTCCTTCGTCTGTAAAAAAACCAAATCGTGCATAACCATGATGAGTGGCTTGAGATTCCAACTCATGATAGCTTACATAAGAATCTACACGTATTGTTCCATCAGCCATAGTTGAGTAAATAAGACTGTCAACTGTACCATCTAAAACATTGAGTTGAACAAAATCATTTATTGTGCCGCGAGTGCTGTCTATAAATGTGACATTTCCATTAAGAAGCTGCCTTATGCCATA
>Ga0209834_10000313_pt1 | contig 30300 bp, 23 predicted proteins | sample Mar14236cmmetaG_FD_184134 | JGI IMG/M metagenome (GOLD analysis project Ga0209834, IMG submission 184134) | Marine hydrothermal vent microbial communities from Guaymas Basin, Gulf of California to study Microbial Dark Matter (Phase II) - Marker... ... | reverse complement strand
CAAGGCCCTGGGCACCTTTTGTTGTACCGGTGAGGGCGGTTACCCCGACGAGTTGAAACCCTATGATGACCACGTGATTACCCAGGTTGCTACGGGTCTTTTTGGGGTAAGGGAAGAGACCATCCAGCGAGTACGCATTGTTGAATTCAAATATGCTCAGGGTGCGAAACCCGGGCTGGGCGGACATCTTTTAGGTGATAAGGTGACTCCCGGAGTTGCCCGGATGCGCGAGGCTGTGGTGGGGTATCCCTTGTTTTCACCTTTTCCATTCCACAGCGTCTATTCGGTGGAGGACCACAAGAAGCATGTTGACTGGATAAAGGCGATAAACCCAAAGGCAGTGGTATCGGTGAAGGTATCTACGCCCACTGACGTAGATATGGTTGCAGTCGGGAGTTATTATGCCGGAGCCCACATTATCCACCTAGATGGGAGCTATGGGGGTACTGGGGCTGCTCCCGAGATAGCCAAAAAGAACATAGCCATGCCCATCGAGTACGCTGTTCCTCGCGTGCATCGATTCTTGATGGACGAGGGGGTGAGGGACAAGATAACGGTGGTGGCGAGCGGCGGAATAAGAACACCCCACGATGTAGCCAAGATTATAGCGCTAGGGGCCGATGCGGTTGTCACGGGAACGGCAGACTTGGTGGCCCTTGAGTGCGTGAGGTGTCATAATTGTGAGAGTGGAAGGGGTTGTGCGAGAGGCATTGCCACTACGGACCCAGAACTCATGGAGCTTATTGACCTGGACTGGGGGACACAGCGCATCGTCAACATGTTCATGGCTTGGAGGCGTGAACTTATTCGCATCCTAAAGAAGCTGGGCATGAAAAGTATTAGGGAACTGGTTGGCCGCACCGATTGCCTGGTGCATTTGGATTATATGAAAGAAGGCAGGAGTTAGTCATTAGGCGTCAGGCACTAGGCCTGAGTAAAAGGACCAAAAGGGTTTTCACTTAAAACCTGGAGCCTTGAGCTTTTAGCCCATTTCATAGGCCTCTGCGGGATCATCACTATCCCCTGCACTTTGAAACGGATTTGCGACAGGGATGACTGAAGGTATTATGGAGCGAGCGGAGCACATAAGAAGGATAATACAATCAAGGGCCGAATTGGTGAAGGGACTCCTCCCTTTACGTATGGAGAAGAGGGAAGAAGAGGGAGGGTGTGGTGTTACTGGTTTTGCGTGTAGCGTGCCTGTACGGGGTAAACACATCTTTGAACCCTCTCGGCAAATGCACAACCGTGGAAATGGCCGTGGCGGGGGCATCGCTGCCATGGGCTTTGACCATAAGATGCTTGGGGTATCCCGTGATGTGCTTGAACAGGACTACATCCTGCAGATCGCCCTGCTAGAAGAAGGGGTCATGGGTGAGTTGGAAAAACGGTTTATTGAGCCCGTGTTCGAGGTGCATTCGTCCGGGCCATTGCCCCATGTGGATGATTATCGCGATATTCCAGGGCTGGAGGTCAGACCTCCAGATGTATGGCGCTATTTTGTGCGGGTAAAGCCTCATGTGCTCACGGAGTTTGTGGAGAAAAACCAGCTGCAGGACCTAAAGGAGAGACAGGCTGAGGATGAATTCGTTTACCAGAATAGTTTCCGAATCAACAAGGCCTTCTATGATGCCTACGGCAAGCAACAGGCATTTGTGCTTTCCCATGGGAGGAACTTTTTTATCTTGAAGATAGTGGGATATGCTGAGCAAGTGGTTCAATATTACAAACTAGACAACTTTAAGGCCCATATATGGATTGCACACCAACGTTACCCCACTAAGGGCAAGGTATGGCACCCAGGTGGTGCGCATCCTTTTATTGGGATGAATGAGGCCTTGGTCCATAATGGTGATTTTGCCAACTACTATTCAGTGGCAGAATACCTGAAGCAGCGCAATATCTATCCCCTTTTCTTGACCGATACAGAGGTTTCGGTGCTGCTTTTTGATCTATATAGCCGGGTATATGGCTATCCCCTGGAATATGTGATAGAGGCCCTAGCCCCTACCATGGAAAGAGACTTCGACCAACTTCCCCCAGAAAAGCGGGATGTATACGGGGCAATACAGGCCACGCATATCCATGGCTCACCCGATGGACCGTGGTTTTTCATAATAGCGCGGAATGATACGGTAAAGCAGCGCTTTCAATTGATTGGTATTACGGACACTGCAATGCTCAGGCCCCAGGTATTTGCCCTTCATGATGGGCAGGTCCAGGTGGGCCTTATTTGCTCGGAGAAACAGGCAATTGATGCCACCCTCAGAAGCCTCGCAGATGAAGACCCTCGGGCGGGGACAGTGGCCGATAGATACTGGAATGCCAGGGGCGGAAGCCACACTGACGGCGGCGCCTTCATATTTAACCTTGATCCCATCCCAGGAAATGATACGGAACGAAAACTCACATGCATAGATAAATTCGGTAGAGAAGTGAAAATACCACAAGGGCAGGTGCCGTATCTTCCCGGCAGAGTTTATTACACGCTCGATACCACAGAAGGAAATAGATTTGATCTCCGAAGATTCTTTGATTTACAAAGGCCTGACCTTTTAATAGATTTTATCAAAAATGGCATCAAGGACTGGGATTATGCAAACCTTGTTGACTGTCTCAAGGAAATAAAGAAATGGACACTAGAGAACGACGCCTATTTTGAGGTTGCTCTTGAGGCCATCACACACTTGATCGATCGACGATATCCCACGTTTGACAAGAAAAGAAGGTCTGTTTTGCAGATTCTAAACCATGCGCTGGAGAACATCTTTCGCCACTTTCCCAGTCTCCAAACGGAGAAGGCTGATACTGGCTACAGACTCATTGACTGGGAAACAAGGCAATTTTTTAGAGGACCTTCTTATGACGAGAAGGTATTAATAATAGATGCAACGCTCTTCCCACCAGAAGGAGACCATTGCGACAGCCGTCTGATGGCCGAGGCGTACTTCAGGGGATGGAGAAGGTTTATCGTATTTGGCTTAAGGGGTCAGCGTTTCCACGGATGTGGCTTTGGGCCAAGCTCTGGCGGTGTAAGGATAGATATATATGGCAGCCCGGGTGACTATCTTGGCTCAGGGATTGACGGCATGAGTATCTATGTCCACAGCAATGCCCAGGATCAATTGGGGCAAATCATGAAATCGGGCAAACTTGTAATCTATGGTGATACAGGCCAGACCTTTATGTACGGCGCAAAAGGGGGAGAGGTTTACGTTATGGGTAATGCTGCCGGCAGACCTCTTATTAACGCTGTGGGCAAGCCGAGGGTGGTCATAAATGGGACGTGTCTGGATTACCTGGCTGAGTCCTTCATGGCGGGGGACCCCCTTCATGGCGGTGGATTCGTGATCCTCAACGGAATGACATTTGACGATGAAGGGAATGTGGTTCCACAGGCGATACCCTACCCAGGATCCAACCTTTTTTCCCTTGCATCAGGGGGCGCGATCTATGTACGGGATCCTCATTGTCAGATAGAGGAACAACAACTAAACGGAGGAGAGATTGTACCAATAACCGAAAAGGATTGGGAGCTGATCCTTCCATATTTGCAAGAAAATGAAAGGCTGTTCGGTATTTCCATAGAAGAGGATCTATTGAAGGTTGAGGGACAGCGTTTGAACCCCCTTGAGATTTACCGCAAGGTCCGGCCAGAGGGAAAGGGTGATATAAAGTCCGACGGCCTAGAGGAGTGGGGTGAGTAATGGAACTAGACCAGCCAAGGGCTCTCCTGGCACTGGAAGACGGCACATTGTTTGAAGGCAGGTCTTTTACTGGGCACGGAGAGGTAACCGCCGAGGTGGTATTCAACACCAGCATGTCAGGCTACCAAGAAATACTTACGGATCCGTCATATTCGGGACAGATGGTAACAATGACATATCCGTTGATAGGCAATTACGGAATCAACGACGAAGACGTGGAATCGAGCGGGGTACAGGTATCGGCCTTTCTTGTGAAGGAATACCAGGAGTTTCCCAGCAACTGGCGGGCAAGGGCCAGCCTTGCGGATTATCTCAAGGCTGCCAATGTTCTTGGTGTTGAAGGAATTGATACCAGGGCCCTGACCCGGCACATTAGGCTCGAGGGTGCCATGAGGGGGGCTTTGTCCACGTTGGATCTTGATCCGGACTCCCTGGTGGAAAAGGCGAGAAACGCACCACATATGATAGGCCGGGATCTTGTAAAAGATGTGACCTGCCGCAATCCATACCTGTGGTGGAAAGGTAAACCAGAGCCACTAGAGGTTGGGCTGGCTTCCTTTGAATGGCCTGATGGCAGGGGAAAATACCGGGTAGTGGCGATAGATTACGGCGTGAAATACAACATTTTAAGATCCTTAGAGAATAGGGGATGCAATGTGCTGGTAGTTCCTGCCACCACCACGTCGGCAGAGATAGACAAGCTTGAGCCAGACGGTCTGTTCCTAAGCAATGGTCCAGGGGACCCCGCTGCTGTGACCTATGCAGTGGAGACCATCCAGGAGCAGTTGGGAAAGCGTCCGACCTTTGGTATATGCTTAGGCCACCAATTATTGGGTCTAGCACTGGGTGCAAGGACGTACAAGTTAAAGTTCGGACACAGGGGGGCAAACCAGCCGGTAAAGGATCTTGCCACGGGCAAGGTGGAAATAACGTCGCAGAACCATGGCTTTTGCGTGGATATGGAATCCCTCAAAGGAGCGGATATTGAGCTCAGTCATGTGAATCTAAACGACAACACCCTTGAGGGCCTTGTTCACAAGAAGATTCCCCTGTTCTCTGTTCAATATCATCCAGAGGCCAGCCCTGGCCCCCATGATGCGAGTTACCTGTTTGATCGATTTGTGGGGATGATGGGGAAGGTTAAATAGTTAAATGGTGAATGGTTAAAACGGTTATATTGTCGAATTGCTTTGAGATGTAGGCCAGTTAGTTAATCCACGCCAATTCCTGTGAGAGCAGAATGCCCAAGCGAACTGACATCAAGAAAATACTTATAATAGGCTCCGGACCCATTGTGATAGGGCAAGCCTGCGAGTTTGACTATTCTGGAACCCAGGCCTGCAAGGCACTGAAGGAAGAAGGCTACGAGGTTGTCCTTATAAATAGCAATCCTGCTACCATCATGACCGACCCGGGCATGGCCCATCATACTTACCTGGAACCCATTACACCTGAATTTGTTTCAAAGGTCTTGGAACGGGAAAGACCTGATGCGTTGCTACCCACCCTTGGAGGCCAAACAGGGCTCAACACTGCTGTGCAGGTAGCCAAGTCAGGGCTTACAGATGAATTGGGAGTGGAGCTCATTGGAGCTTCATTGCCCGTTATCTTGAAGGCTGAGGATCGAGAGCAGTTCCGAGATGCCATGAGTCATATTGGGCTGAGGGTCCCAAAAAACGGCATCGCCAGATCCATGGAGGAAGTCTATGACATCGCGGAAAGGATAGGTTTTCCAATTATCATTAGGCCGAGCTTTACCTTGGGGGGCACTGGAAGCGGCGTTGCTTACAATAGGGAAGAGCTTGAAGTAATTGCCAAGGCAGGGCTTGATGCCAGCATGATCTCCGAGATCATAATGGAGGAATCCCTCATAGGGTGGAAGGAATACGAGTTGGAAGTGATGAGGGATTTCAAGGACAACGTGGTGATTATATGTTCCATTGAAAACTTTGACCCCATGGGGATTCATACCGGTGACAGCATCACCGTGGCACCGGCCCAGACCCTCACCGACCGAGAGTACCAGGATATGAGGGATGCGGCCATCGCCATAATAAGGGAAATCGGCGTGGAGACGGGAGGGTCAAACATTCAATTCGCCATTCACCCGGAAACGGGAGAAATGGTGGTCATTGAGATGAACCCGAGGGTGTCCCGTAGTTCCGCCCTTGCCTCCAAGGCAACCGGTTTTCCCATTGCAAAGATAGCTGCGAAATTGGCTGTGGGATATACCCTGGATGAACTTGCAAATGATATCACTCGGGAGACCAAAGCATCGTTTGAACCCACCATTGACTACTGCGTGGTGAAGTTCCCTCGATGGGCCTTTGAAAAATTCTCGGGAGCAGAAGATCTTCTAACTACTTCCATGAAGTCCGTGGGCGAGGCCATGGCCATAGGAAGGACATTCAAGGAGGCGCTACAGAAGGCCATAAGATCTTTGGAGATTTCTCGCTATGGCCTTGGTTCAGATCATCCTCACCCTCCAGAAATGGATCTTGAGGACGCGCAGATCGAGGAGGGCCTTATAAACCCCAATTCCAAAAGGGTGTTTTACATTAGAGAGGCCTTCAGGAGGGGAATGGAACTGGAGCGGATCTATGAGTTGACAAAGATAGACAGATGGTTTCTCTACCATATTCAAAGGCTCCGTGCGATTGAAACCGAGTTGCGACACATGGCCGAAAAGGGGCCTGACTTTCGCCAATGGGATCCTTACTTGTGGAAACAGGTAAAGGAATATGGGTTTTCAGATGTGCAACTTGCCTATATTTTCGGTAGCCACGAGGAGACGGTTAGGAAAGCGAGGTTAGAAAAGGGAATAGAGCCTGTTTATAAGCTCGTTGACACATGTGCTGCAGAGTTTGAGGCATACACTCCCTATTATTATTCCACATATGATCAGGAAAATGAGATAAGGAGTTCTGAGAAGAGAAAGGTTGTAATCCTTGGTGCCGGGCCTAACCGTATAGGCCAGGGTATTGAGTTTGATTACTGTTGCGTACAAGCCTCATTTGCCCTTCGTGAGATGGGCATAGAAAGTATAATGGTAAATAGTAACCCCGAGACCGTAAGCACCGATTATGATACATCAGATAGGCTGTATTTTGAGCCATTAACGAGAGAAGACGTGCTCAACATAATAGAGCAGGAGAGACCCGAAGGGGTAATCGTACAGTTTGGAGGCCAAACGCCTCTGAACATATCTGTGGCCTTGGCCAAGGCAGGAGTAAAAATCCTGGGCACTACGCCGGATAGCATTGACAGGGCGGAGGATAGGGATCGCTTCCAGGAGATGCTGCGAAAGCTTGGTATCCTGCAACCCGATAATGGTGTTGCTACCAATGCAGAAGAGGCAATAGCAGTGGCAGAAAGGATAGGCTACCCGGTTATGGTCAGGCCCTCCTTCGTCCTGGGTGGAAGGGCCATGGAGATTGTATATGATCGCTCAGATCTGGAGTATTACATAAAGACGGCAGTGGACGTCTCTCCCGGTAAGCCGGTCCTCATTGATCGATTTCTGGAGGATGCCACTGAAATTGACGTGGATGCCATATCAGATGGAAAAAGAACCATAATTGGCGGAATAATGGAACATATCGAGGAGGCAGGAATTCACAGCGGGGATAGTGCATGCGTGCTGCCGCCCATTACTCTCGAACCTGAGGTGATCGAGCAGATAAAGGGCCATACCCGAGCCATTGCGCGTGAACTCAACGTGGTTGGCCTAATGAATATCCAGTACGCAGTGAAAAACGGTGTGGTCTATGTGTTGGAAGTCAACCCCAGGGCTTCGCGCACCATACCCTTTGTTAGCAAGGCAACGGGGGTCCCTCTGGCGCGCCTCGCCACCAAGGTGATCATAGGTATGTCACTCGATGAGTTAGGGCTTACCAAAGAGATCGTACCATCACACGTATCCGTTAAGGAATCGGTTTTCCCATTTGCACGGTTCCCTGGTGTGGACACCATCCTAGGGCCGGAAATGAAATCTACGGGCGAAGTCATGGGGATCGACAAAACTTTCCCCCTCGCGTTTGCCAAATCACAACTTGCTGCAGGGCAGAATATTCCTCCCTCAGGTACAGTGTTCATAAGCGTAAAAGATGAAGACAAGATGGGGCTTCTAGAGGTTGCGTTTACGCTCTATGATCTGGGTTTTAAGATTGTGGCAACCAGAGGCACATCGGCCTTTTTATTGGCTCACGGGATTCGGAACGAGAGGGTCAATAAGGTAAGGGAGGGAAGGCCCAACATAGTGGACATGATCAAGAACGGGGAAATTAACCTGGTTATTAACACCACCAGCGACAAAAAGGCCATTGCTGAATCCTACGAGATAAGGCGGAGTGCCTTGACTTTCAATATTCCATATACCACCACCCTTGCCGGTGCAAGGGCAACGGCCCTTGCCATTAAGGCATTGAATGAAGGGCAGCTTGATGTTATGAGTTTGCAGGAGTATCATAAGAAAGAGGCGTTAGGCATTAGGCATTAGGCATTAGGCGTTAGGCATTAGGCATTAGGCATTAGGCGTTAGGCATTAGGCATTAGGCGTTAGGCGTAAAGCGCTGGGTCAACTGGAGCAATGGCAAGGCAATGCGATATGACAATAAGTAACTGCAAGGCCCAATTTGCCCTAGATGACAGGCCCAGGGAGGAGTGTGGGATATTTGCGGTATATGGCCACTCTGATGCGGCAAAGCTCACCTATTTCGGTTTATATGCTTTACAGCACAGGGGACAAGAGAGTGCCGGAATAGTGAGTTCTGACGGAAAGTGCGTCATGGAGTACAAGGCCATGGGGCTGGTGCCCGATATTTTTGACGAGCAGATTCTTAACACACTTCAAGGTGATATGGCCCTTGGTCACGTAAGGTATTCCACGACCGGCTCGTCACTGCTAGTCAATGCCCAGCCGTTTAGGATTCATTACTCTGGAAAATCCTTTGCTATTGCCCACAATGGAAATTTGGTCAACGCTCGAGTCATAAGACAAAAGCTGGAGAATGAAGGATCCATTTTTCAAACTAGTATGGACAGCGAGGTAGTGCTCCATCTAGCGGCCAAAAATATGAAAAAGGGCCTTGAGCAGGCAATGGTTTCCACAATGGAGCAGGTGAAAGGTGCGTATTCCATGGTTATCATGACTGAAGATACCATGGTGGTAGCGAGAGACCCTAATGGCTTCAGACCCCTGTGTCTCGGCCAATTGAACGGGGGATATGTGATAGCATCAGAGACCTGCGCCTTTGACCTCGTGGAGGCAGAGTATGTGAGGGATGTCGAACCTGGGGAAATTTTGATTATTGATAAGAATGGTCTAAGAAGCACATATCCGGAGATCAATGGCAGGAAGAGTCAGTGCATCTTCGAATTGATTTATTTTGCGCGGCCTGACAGCGATGTATATGGCCAAAACGTGTATTTGTTTCGCAAGAAACAGGGAGAGTTGTTGGCCCAGGAATATCCCCTGGATGTGGATTTAGTGATGCCCTTTCCAGATTCGGGTAACTATGCTGCCATTGGTTACACGCAGTCCTCGGGGATTCCCTTTGAAATGGGTGTCATAAGGAACCACTACGTGGGGAGGACCTTCATACAACCTTCCCAGAGTATGAGGGATTTCGGGGTGAAGGTGAAGTTGAACCCTGTGAAAGAACTTCTCAAGGGAAGGCGGGTATTGATAATTGAAGACTCAATTATTCGAGGTACTACTGCAAGAACCAGGGTCAAGACCTTGAGAAGGGTTGGTGCTAAAGAGGTGCATATGCTGGTTAGTTGCCCTCCCCACCGTTTCCCGTGCCACTACGGGATCGATTTTTCCAGCAGGGGGGAGCTTATTGCCGCAAAAAAGTCAGTTAAGGAGATAGAAGAGTTTCTCGGCCTAGATAGCCTTGGTTACTTGTCCATTGACAACCTTGTAAAAGCGACACACATTCCCCGAAATGAACTTTGCCTTGCCTGTTTTGATGGCCGCTACCCAGTTCCCATAGATTATGAATTTACTAAATACTGCCTGGAAGAGTGAAATCTCTATCGAGGGCCTCAATCCTTTCTTGTGAGTTACCGCCTCTGAGAATTTCTTACAATTTTGTAGCTCCATATGATATAAGTAAGACATTAACCTTATTACAGTATGCGTGTGGAGCATATAGGGCGTAGAATAGCTTCAGGATGGCTTCTTCAGAAAAATCAAAAAGGGCGGCTGTAAAAAGGGGCGGGGGTGCATCACTGCCCGGTCCCGATGAGATCGCGTGTTTGTACGAGATCACGAAGGCCATTCATTCCACCCTTGACCTTCGCCAGGCCCTCTACAAGGTGCTGGATTTACTTTCCGAGATGCTCGGAATGAAACGGGGATCTATAACTCTTCTGGATGCTGACACCTCAGAAATCCATGTGGAAGTGGCACATGGTCTATCCCATTCCGCTCGTACCAGGGGTAGGTACAAGATAGGGGAGGGGGTGACCGGAAGGGTTATTGAGTCAGGCAGGCCTATGGTGGTGCCAAAGATTGAGGAGGAGCCCCTATTTTTGGACAGGACAGGGGCAAGAAAGAGGATTGATAAATCCAGGATATCCTTTATTTGCGTGCCTATAAAAGAAGGAAGAAGGGTCATAGGTACATTGAGTGCAGACAGGGTATTTCAGGGTGAGGAACCTCTTGAGGAAGATGTGAGGCTGCTTACTATCATCAGCAGCCTTGTTGCTCAAAAAGTAGCACTTCTCGAGAAGATTAATAGAGAGAAAAACAGGCTCAAGGAAGAGAATCTTAGGCTTAGGAGGGAGCTGAACAAAAGATACAGCTTTAGCAATATAGTGGGCAATAGCCGAAAGATGCAAGAGGTCTTTCATCTCATCGCCCAGGTGGCCAAGAGCAATGCTAACGTATTGTTGCTGGGCGAAAGTGGAACGGGCAAAGAGCTTGTGGCGAACGCAATTCACTATAATAGCCTGAGAGCAGGTAAACCATTGATTAAGGTTAATTGTGCGGCCCTTCCAGCCAATCTTGTTGAGGCTGAGCTATTTGGGTATGAAAGAGGGGCGTTTACTGGTGCTACCCGGTCAAAAGAAGGGAAGTTCGAGTTGGCAAACGGTGGAACGGTTTTTTTGGACGAGATAGGGTCTCTTGCAATGGATGCCCAAGGGAAGCTGCTGCGGGTGCTTCAGGAAAAAGAAGTAGAAAGACTAGGGGGGACCAGAACAAGAAAGGTTAATATCAGGCTGATTGCAGCATCCAACAAGGACCTGGCAAAGGAGGTGGAAAGGGGAAATTTCAGGGAGGATCTTTTTTATCGACTGAATGTTTATCCCATATACCTGCCACCGTTGAGGGAAAGGGAGGCTGACATTCTGCTGCTGGCCGACTATTTTTTGGAAAAATACGCCAGGGAATACAGCAAGGACATCCGACGCATTTCAACACCCGCCATAGATGCATTCATGCAGTACCACTGGCCCGGTAATGTGAGAGAGCTTGAAAATTGCATTGAGAGGGCCGTCTTGTTATGTGAAGAACAGGTGATCCATACGTGTCACTTACCGCCAACTTTGCAGACAGCGAGGGATACCGGAACTGTCCAGTCCCAGTCGCTCAAAGAAGCAGTTGAACGTTTTGAGATGGACTTGATCATTGACGCACTTAAGAACACCCGTGGAAATATGAGGCAAGCTGCCAAGGCCTTGGGTACCACAGAGCGCATATTCGGTTACAAGGTGAAAAAATACAATATAAATCCAAAGCAATATCGCTAGTAAGGAGGAAAAAATTGGCATGAAAAAGGTTGAGGCTATTATCAAACCTTTCAAGTTGGAGGATGTAAAGGACGCTGTGCTGAAACTCGGTGTCAGCGGTATGAGCGTTACGGAAATAAAGGGCTTTGGGAGACAAAAGGGACACAAAGAGATTTATCGCGGCGCTGAGTATGTCGTTGATTTTTTGCCCAAGGTCAAGTTGGAGGTTATTGTACCTGCAGAGTTGGCCGGTAGGGTGGTGGAGGCCATAAAAGAGAATGCCTACACAGGACAGATTGGAGATGGCAAGATCTTTATCTTACCAGTGGAAAAGGCCATCAGAATCAGAACCGGTGAGGAAGATAGAGACGCCATATAGTGCTTCAATATCGCCAGAGCAGGCTGTGGTGAACTTTTTGAGTGAGCGAGATGCGCTTGCCTGTGGAAATCTAGCCAAGCTCTCGGGAGCCGCCATCAGCCGAAGGTACACGGGCATGGTGGATCGCTTTGTTGGCGAGCTGTTGGTCTTATTGAGGCTACGGGAGTGGCTCAAAAATACCAACACGGGTGGCCGCATTGCCTTTTTGGCCATGGGCAGCTACGGGGCGAGGGAACTGTGCCTGGCATCCGATATTGACCTCATGATTTTACACGAAGGAGTATTGCCTACGAAAATCGAACGCGCTCTTCTTGGCCTCTTGTACCACCTGTGGGATGCCAAGTTGGAAGTGGGATATACTATTGTAACACCTGAAGAGGCACAAAGGTTAATGGCCGAGGATTTCGGAACACTTACATCAATCCTTAATTCTAGAATGCTGTTGGGTTCAAGGGCGTTCCACATGACATTCAAGGAGAGGGTTTTATCCACTCTAGCTAATGATCTTGGGGGAATGCTGGGCAAGATACTGGTGGAGAAAGCAAAACGGGAAGAAAGATTTGGCGGAGAGGAATACTTTATTGAACCGGATTTGAAAGAGGGCCCTGGTGGGCTTAGAGACTTCCATTACATGCGCTGGATTTCCAAGGTTTGTTTTGGATGCCAACGGTTTTCTGATGTAAAAAGGCTTAATGCCTTTACGCACTTGGAAATCAATAAACTGGCTTATTCAAGGGGCTTTCTGCTCAAGGTGAGAAACTTGCTGCACGCCAGCAGTTCCACAAAGGAGGACAGGCTTCTGGTGAGTCACCAAGAGCGTTTATCTAAGGAATTGGAATATCCTGATGGTCCTTCTATAAGCGCTCCCAGTCGCTTTATGAAGGATGTGTATCTGCACATGAATAGAATAAGGTACATAACTGAGGAGTTCTTGACAAAGGCCAAGGATCTTGTCTCTCCGTCACTACCAGATCCCCTGCCTCCCGAGTTTCCCAAGGAGTTTGACATAGTTAAGGGAAACCTGGTTATGAAAGGGGGCATCTCTTTTAGTGATGACCTCATGTTGATCTTAAAGGCATTCAAGACCGCTAACAAGTACGGCCTGTTTTTGGGCTCAGGGTTCATATGGGAGGCAAGAAAGAAAATTACGAAGGACAGATGCCGCCTTGTAATGCTACCCGGCGCGAAGGAGATGTTCTTGGACCTAATACTTGATCCAAGAAATCCAAGAATCCTACGTTTAGCCCTTGAGATAGGGCTGATTAACGCCTTTGTTCCAGAGTTTCGGAAGATTAGAAACCTGGCCCAATTTGGATACTACCATGTCGAAACCGTTGACCTTCATTCACTGCGGGCCATGCAAGTTCTTCACCGTATAAGAACGGGTAAATATGACGGAGAATGGCCCCTTCTGAGAAGGGTTTGGGAAGAATTAAGACATCCCGAGTGGCTATTCCTTGCCGCGCTGTTGCATGACATAGGTAAGGCATATGGTAAGGATCACTGCGCTAGGGGAGCAAGGAAAATACCAAGCCTTTTGGAGAGACTGGGCCTAGGCGAGGAAGCGGCAAGGACAATCACGTTTTTGGTCAGGCATCATATCCTGCTAGCTCGTGTGTCCCAGCGCAGAGATCTTGGCGATGAGAAGACCGTTGTATCAGTGGCCCAAACGGTTCGAGATCCCGAACTCCTCAGGATGCTTTTTCTTCTGACGGTGGCAGATAGCAAGGCGACCGGGCCAATGGCAAGGAGCGGATGGAAGGCTCTACTATTGGAGGAGATTTTCCTGAAAGTGAACAAAATACTAGAAGGGGGAAAGCTTGCCGCCCCTGATACCAGGAAGGTTGTTGCCCAGAAACGCCGAGAAGTTCGAGAGACCCTTAAGGGGGAATTCAAGGCAAATGACCTGGAAGGCTTTTTTGGCCAAGTGTCAACCAGGTATCTCTTGGAAGTGCCGGTTCACGACATTATTCACCACTTCAGATTGGCGCTGACCATGGGGGATAAGCCTTATGACTGGGTATTGAAGAAAGTCCCAGGAGTGCCAGTGACTCGAATAATTGAATGCATTTACGATCGGCCAGGGCTCTTTGCCAAGATGGTGGGGGTTTTTACGGTCAATAACCTGCGAGTTCTGTCATCAAGCCTTTTCACTCTAAAAAACGGGCTTGCCTTTAACATATACGAGGTTACTAGCCCTGTGGATTCTCTGATGGAGGAAGATAGGTGGGATAGGGTCAGGAAAGAGGTGATGCTGGCATTGGAAGATAGGCTTTCTTTGGAGGAGTTGATGGCCCAGCGGCGCAAAGGCCTCTTGAGAACAAGGGTGTTACCCCTGAGACATGAAACAAAGGTAAAAGTGGATAATCAGGCGTCAGACTTTTTTACCATTGTAGAGGTCATAGCCTTGTATCGACCTGGGGTACTCTATGAAGTGGCAAAAATTATTCATTCCATGGGGCTAGATATTCGGTTCGCTAAAGTAAATACCGACGACGAAAAGATGATGGGTTCATTTTACGTAAGAGACAAAGAGGGCCAAAAGATTTGCGAAAGGGAGCGTCTGGCCAGGCTCGAACAGGAACTCGGAACAGCTCCATAGACTTTCCTTTAAAACACCTGTTCCATGTAAGTCTTCTCAATTGCCTTCACGAGCGACGCAAGGGTGTCGTTTACCGGGGTTGGAATTCCCAGCTGTCTGCCTTCCCTTGAAATTGCTCCATTGATAAAATCTATTTCTGTTGGCCTCTTGTTCAGAACGTCCTGTAACATGGAAGCCACATTACCCGACGTTGCACCACATACCTCTATAACTCGTCCTATGGGATCATCATAGGGCAGGGCTATGCCCTTGGCTTTTGCAATTTGTGCGGCTTCGCCTACCGCAAGTGTCATCAATCTCCTCGTTTCCTCAAGCTCAGGAAGAGCCCCGTTTCGTAAGTGCGTGATGGCAGTGAGGGCATTTATACCAACGTTTACCAGGAGTTTGCCCCAGATGAGGCCTTGTATGTTTCGGGACACCTCGGTATAAAACCCCGCTCTTTCTAGCATGGATGAAACATTGGGCAAGGCAGGATGCTCTTCCGTTGCTGCTCCAATGAAGGTTTGGCCACGCCCTGCGTGCCGGACGTGCCCGGGTGCCAGTAAGGTAGCTCCTTCTGAAGTGGTACCCCCCAGAACCCTTGGCTCGCCCAGCAGGCGGGAGAGCGTTTCCATATTTCCAACGCCATTTTGAAGAGAGGCAACAATGGTTTCCTCGCCGATGCCTTGGGCGAGGACATGGGCCACTTCTTCGGTTTTCATGGCCTTGACACACACTAGAACCAGATCTGCATCACGCAGATCCGGGTGGATTTCCACAGGAACCATCTCGTGGAAACTTCCCGTTACACCTTCTACGTGTATTCCATTGGCATTAAGAAATCTTGCCCGGTCTTCTTTATAATCCATCAAGATAACGTCATTGCCAGCCCTCTTGAGTGAGGCTGCAAAAAGGCACCCCATGGCGCCAGGACCTATGCAAGCAATTTTCATCAATACCTCCTAATACCTGAGTGGCATTCGTTATATCTTACTGGCCTCTTCAGGGCTCATTGCGAAGCTATGCTCTGGCCCTGGAAAGACGCCTTCGTCTACCTCTTTCTTATACTGCTCCAGTGCGTCCTTTATTTGGGGTGAGAGGTTAATGTATTGCTTGACAAATTTTGGGGTAAAGCGTTCAAAAAGGCCTACAAGATCATGGTATACCAATACCTGGCCGTCGCAGTCCTTCCCAGCACCAATGCCAATGGTGGGAATGGTCAACTGGTCGGTGATCATTGAAGCCAGCAGATCGGGAATGCATTCCATTACAATCATGAAGGCTCCAGACTTCTCCAAGTCCTTGGCGGACTGAACCAGGGCCTTTGCACTCTCAGCGTCTTTGCCTTGTACCTTAAAACCACTCAGTTTTGTTGCTGTCTGGGGGGTCAGGCCAATATGGGCGCATACGGGAATCCCCACATCAACTATGGCCTTAACCACATGGGCCATCTCTGATCCCCCTTCAAGTTTTACACAGTCACAGCCCGCCTCCTTTATAAACCTGCCCGCGTTTTCAATGGCCCTTTCCACGCTGGTGTGATACGACATGAAAGGCATGTCTCCGATTATAAAACTATGTTTCGCACCCCGGCTTACGGCCTTGCAATGATGGATCATTTCTTCCATTGTTACTGGCACTGTGGACTCATAACCCAGTACTACCATACCCAAGGAGTCACCCACGAGGATGGTATCTATACCAGCCTGATCGACCAGGCTTGCCGTTGGGTAATCGTACGCGGTTACCATGGTAATCTTCTGTTTATTTTGTTTTTTTCTCTGGAGATCCGCAATCGTGACTTTCTTTCTTTCCATTTTTTTCTCCTTTCCATTAAAAAAGGCCTTCCGGTAGGACCACCGAAAGACCCATTTTCCACATGCTTCTTGGTCTTATTTGACCGTCCCGGTCAACCCCAATGGGTGATCCAGGCGATCCCACCTTCTCGAACCTTGTCCTAGTGGCTGGGTGTCCTCCTTTGTTTCTAGATCACCCTGCCTATTTTGTGAAGATGCTATCCTAGCTACCGGGCCATTGTCAATGAAAAGTTTATTGAATTTGAATCAGTAAATCAGTAAAAGGGATTGTTGAGTGGGAGTGGCTTTCAGAGGAAGATGTCAAAAATTTGCACAAAAGTGTCAGAAGAGCGTGAAGAAACCGTGGTTAATAGCCGATTAAAAAGGTGACAAGTGACCAAATTTATTGAATAAGGGCCGGCTGTTTCACTGATGTTTAACATATTTTCAAATGACTAGAACGATGGCACATGTGTTGCAAAAATAACCACAGTCGAGTGAAACATTCGACATTGTTTATTCCGCAGAGATCTCACTTAAAATTGAGGAGGAATCCATGGCTCAGATTGATGCATTTTTCAAGCTTATGAATGAAAAAGGGGCCTCGGACCTCCATCTTGTTGCAGGTCAGCAACCAGTACTGCGAATAGATGGGGAATTGGAGAGAGTAAAATTCAAGCCACTAGACAATGACACATTGAAATCAATGCTTTACGAAATAGCCCCTGAGGAGCGCGTGAAGGTATTTGAGGAAACTGGAGACGTAGATTTCGCCTACGAGATACCGGGCCTTGCTAGGTATAGAGCAAATTTTTTTCAACAGAAGAATGGTGTGGGCGCGGTTTTCCGGCAGATCCCTTCAGAAATCCAAACTTGCGATGAACTTGGGTTCCCCCCTGTCATAAAGAGGCTAGCCACACTCCCAAGAGGGCTTGTACTGGTTACGGGTCCTACGGGAAGTGGTAAGTCAACTACTCTGGCTGCGATCATTCATGAGGCAAATATTACGAGGAAAGATCACATCTTAACCATAGAAGATCCCATAGAATTTGTTCATAAGAGTCAAAAGGCTATAATCAACCAGAGGGAAGTGGGTATTCATACGCGCTCGTTTTCCGCTGCCCTGAGAGGGGCCCTTCGCGAAGACCCTGACATAATTCTAGTGGGCGAAATGCGGGATCTGGAGACCATTTCGCTTGCCATTGAAGCATCGGCCACTGGTCACTTGGTGTTTGCTACGCTACATACCACAAGCGCAGCAAAGACCGTGGATAGAATTATAGAAGTTTTTCCCATGAGCCAGCAGGAGCAAATACGTAATACCTTGGCTGATGGAATCAGGGCAGTTATATCACAGACATTGTTCCGTAGAATTGACCGAAGAGGCAGGGTAGCAGCCCTAGAGATTATGATAGCGACACCTGCGGTACGAAACCTTATCAGGGAAGGGAAGACATTCCAAATTCCCTCGATGATACAAACCGGGAAAAAATATGGAATGCAGAGCCTTGATGACGCGATAATGGATCTTATGAAAAAGGGTATTATTAGCGCTGATGATGCCTATATGAAGTGCATAGAAAAATCGCGATTTATGCCTTTCCTAAAGAATCCACCTGCTGATTTTACGGAGGTGTAAGGAAGCAGGCGATAGGCTTGAGGCATTAGGCACGATGCAGAAGGTGAAGGAGGAAAGGGACAAGGCAAAAGGCTGAAGGCAAAAAGGGAAAACAATTGAATGGAGAGACTGGCTAGGGCTATCCTTAGTCGCTCAAAGATTCGATGACCCAGCGACTCAATGGCTCAATAGACCCAATGGGCTGAATAAACGCACATTGTGAGGTTGGGAAATGAGAAAGCAGCAGATAGATTACATATTAACCACCATGCTGGAATCCCATGAGGAGGCTTCGGACTTCAATATCACAGTAGACAAACCTTTTCAGGTAGAAAGCTTCGGGGAGTTAAAACCGGTTGCCATTGATCCCCCTATCCATAAGATTACCCCGTTTCAGGCAGAAGTTTTTGCGCTAAACCTGATAAATGGGGACAGGGGCCTGACAAAGACACTGCTTACTGAGGGCTCGTGCGACATATCTTACCAGCTCGCCGGCAAGGCTCGCTTCAGGGTGAACATCTTCTCCCAAAAGGGATGCTACTCCACGGTTATGAGGCAGTTGGCAAACAGAGTTCCTACTATAGAAGAACTTGGTCTCCCACCTGCCTTCTACGAGATGGTCGAAGAGCGAAATGGAATCATTCTTATAACCGGGGCAACCGGAACAGGTAAGTCGACCTCTCTGGCAGCAATGCTGAATGAGATAAATGAAAAGCATGCAGTGCATGTAGTGACGCTGGAGGATCCTGTTGAATATGTGCATTCTCAGAAAAAGGCCACATTCAACCAACGCGAACTGGGTGTAGACTTTGACACCTTCGCTAACGGCCTCAGGGCGGCATTGCGGCAGGCTCCCAAGGTTATCCTGGTTGGCGAAATGAGGGACCGCGAAACAGTGGAAATAGGTCTGTCAGCCGCAGAGACGGGCCACCTTGTCTTGAGTACAATCCATACCGTAAATGCAGGGCATACGGTAAACAGGATTGTGGGCATGTTTAATCAGGATGAGGAGAAACAGATAAGGATAAGGCTCGCAGATACCCTACGATGGGTGGTTTGTCAGAGGTTATTGCCAAAGGTGGGAGGGGGGCGCGTTGCCGCCTTCGAGATTATGAAGACAAACTTGCGGGTCAAGGACGTTATTCTGCACGGGGAAGCAGAGGGCAAAACCTTCTATGAGATCATTGAGGCGAGCCAGCCATTCGGGATGATGACCTTTGATCAATCCATTGTAGAACTATACAAAGAAGGCTTGATAACAGAAGAGGTTGCATTGAGTTATTGTTCTCGTAAGGCGGTAGTTGGTCGTGCCATAGACTCCATCAAGGCTGCTCGTGGCGAGAAAACCACAACCATTGAGGGATTGGATATTGATACTGACTATGAGAAACGCTATATCCGGTAATCCAGAACACATCTATAAATGTTTATGGAAGGTACCAGCTTTTACGGAATCTTCGTGTGTCATGAACCCTAAAAGCCGCAGGATTTGAGACACGGAGAAAGGCCATGGAAGTCAGGTGTAATCAATGCAAGGCAAGATTAAATATTCCAGATGAAAAAATCCCTAAGGGTAAGAAGGTGGCCATAATTTGTCCCAAGTGCAAAGGTAAAACCCTGGTTAAAGTACCTGAAGGAAAAGACTTAGGATATCCTGAGGGACTTGATGGTGCTGGATACGAATATAGGGATGTGGAAGAGGCACTGCAGCTGACCTATGAAAAAGGCGAGAAACGCTGCTTGATGATGGGCTCTAAGGAGGTAGATAAACAGGCGGTGAAACAAGCCGTTCAGAGCGTGGGCTATAGATTTTTAGAGGCAGAGAATACCAGGACCGCCCTTTCAAAGATGAGATTTCATCATTTTGACATGGCCATTCTTTGTGACAATTTTGATAGTGTTGGCATATCCCAGAGCCCGATCATGAATTATATGAATCACTTACCCATGTCCGTGCGAAGGCGAATATTTCTTATCTTGGTGGGAGAAGAATTTAGGAGCATGGATCAAATGATGGCATTTGCAATGAGCGCCAATCTTGTGGTAAATATAAAAGATGTGGATAAGATGGCCCCGATCCTGAAAAGGGCCCTTGCTGACCATGAAATGTTCTACAAGGTATTCATGGAAACATTAGAGGAGATAGGGAAGGCCTGACGAATAAGATGGATCTCGAAAAAAAGTACCGGTTGAGAGTAAAGAATTGTATTGGTACGATCATAGATGTTCATAAGATAATCGGCGACAAATATGATAATGAGGATTTTCTAGCCCAGTTTGAAGAGCTTAGGCAGGCTGTCGATTGCCTGGATATGAGTATGGTCTCAGAAGGCGATGTTTTGATGGTAGAAAGGGCCACGAATGCGCTGCTCAAAGAACTTAGGACCATTTTTAGGGCAGGAGATTTGGGGCCCGTATATGAACAACCTAAGCATTAAATACAATACACCTTCCATTGCTAAGTTTGTTCCCCTCTGAACTGAGCATCTCTGGTGTTATTAGCCTTATGCACTATTTTAGGAGTGAACTTTTGGCGGGCTCTCATTTTTTTGGCCCCAGCGTTTGTCCACAAATTAGGATCATGAGGAGACGGTATGAGGGCAGTTGTTCAGAGAGTTAAGGAATCCAGGGTTGAAATAGCCGGTAAAGTTGTTGGCCAAATCGGCCATGGTCTATTAGTCCTCCTGGGGGTAGCGCAGGGCGACACAGAAAAAGATAGCCTTTTTCTCGCTGATAAGACAGCCAACGTCAGGATATTTGCTGATGAGAATGGCCAAATGAATCGGTCCGTATTGCAGATAGGTGGAGAGGTCCTTGTAGTTTCGCAATTTACACTACTGGGTGATTGCAGAAAAGGAAGAAGACCTAGCTTTGCAAGGGCAGCCAGACCCGAAGATGCGAGACCTCTTTACGATATTTTTGTTCGAGGCCTTGGGGAAAAAGGGCTTCGCGTGGAGACGGGACGATTTCAGGAGATGATGGATGTCTACCTCGTAAATGATGGGCCTGTAACCATACTCCTTGACAGTGAAAAATTATTCTAATTGTCTCTCACTGCTAATCCAGCTTCAGTTCTTCTTCTAATTTCTTGATTCTCTTTTGGAGGTTCTCGCGTTCTTCGGAGTTCAGATCTTCTTCTTCGAGTCTTCTCTTTAACCCTAAAAGCTCCATTGTTTTCCGATATTCGCCGCAATTGACTTTCATTTTATGCCTCGTTATTTACTATCTGCTTGTCCAGACCCCATCCCGCCTCTGGGTGCAAGCGGCCGTGTGTGCGGCAAAAAGGCCAACTGACGCAAAGGCTGCACGATAAGGGCCGAAGAACCAAAGAGAAAGGGCTGATAGGACCCCAGAAATTAAGATAGCCCCTAGGTCTGCAATGTTCACCCATTTGTGTTTGAGGATGTAACGCTGCCTGAGAATATTGTCCGCCACAGTCACATGAACTTCTAATCCTGGATAAGCAGGGCTGAATGGGGTGGCAAGCTGGTCATATATGCCAACTGCCGTGGCGCCTATATAAACTAATTAACTGATCAAGACCGAGTTTGTAATTTAGGCATCCAAAGAAAGTCAAGAAAATCTTACTTGGTTCTCTAAGGATGGTTCTGCAAAAATATCCCAAAACTGAATCAGATCCTATTTTCCGTTGACTGCGATGACCCGCATTGTTACTTGTAATAGCTAAAGGGAGGCTTGCTGGACTAATACTATCTGCTGGCTAAGTCTTAGGACCTGGCCTGAGGGCCTTGCAAGAAGAATGGGACCAAAGGGGAGTAGCGCTGTTTATGAAATGTGTGCTAGTGATAGCTGGCTCTGACCCCATGGGCGGAGCTGGGGTTCAGGCGGACATAAAAACAATAACTGCCCTTGGGGCCCATGCGGCCACAGTCATTAGCTCCCTTACGGCACAGAATTCGAAGGGCGTGAAAGGAATCCACTTAGTTCCTTCTTCGTTTATCAAGGAACAGGCAAAGGCAGTGATGGAGGACATAGCCCCTGATGCTGTAAAGGTTGGCATGCTTGGCAGTAGGGAGGCGGTAATCGCAGTGGCCGAGCTATTGATCCAGTATGACATACAACCAGTGGTACTAGACCCTGTGTTAGAAGCTTCAGCAGGTGGGTACCTCCTCGAGAAAGGGGCGCTGGAAGTCTTAAAGACAAGGCTTCTGCCTTTGACTCAGGTTGTTACCCCTAATATCCCTGAAGCAGAGGCCCTGGCAGGTATTGAAATAAAAAGCCAGAAGGACATGATGGAGGCGGCCAAACGGATCGCAAAAGTGGGGGCCTCAGTGGTGATTACTGGAGGGCACCTGGGTGAAATAACTGCCGATCTCGTTTATGACAGAGGCAAGTTTTTGTGGGCAGAAGGACAGAGACTGAATTTACCCAACACCCATGGAACGGGGTGCGTTTTTTCCTCGGCATTGACCACTTATATGGCTAAGGGAAAAAGTGTTTTTGAGGCAACAAAGATGGCCCACGATTTTACTAGATATGCTATAATAAATAGCTACGCGTTAGGAAATAGACCCGGACCCGTCAATCCAATGCGGCGGGAAAAAATTTAAGATTGGAAGGGAAATTAGTCAATGACGCTGATGGAAAATGCAAAGGCGGGTTTAATAACGCCTGAAATTGAAGAGGTGGCCCGCAAAGAACAGGTTGACAGTGAGTGGCTTGCTGAGCAAGTTGCTAGGGGAAGAGTTGTAATACCTTGCAACAGACGACACAAAGGACTTGAGCCATGTGGAATAGGTGAAGGCCTTAGAGTAAAAGTGAACGCCAATATAGGGACTTCCTCGGACCGAGCAATCTTGTCGGAAGAATTGGAAAAGCTGCGAGTCGCAATTGAGGCAGGTGCTGATACTGTGATGGATCTTTCCACTGGTGGCGACATAGACAAGTATAGACGTACTATCCTAGAGAATTCTAGGGTGCCCGTGGGAACTGTGCCCATTTATCAGGCCGTGATAGAGGCGGTTGAAAAATCGGGGGCACTGGTTCGTCTTAGCGTAGATAATATTTTTGAGGTCATTGAAAGACAGGCCAGGGATGGTGTGGATTTTATGACAGTGCACTGCGGCCTCACAAGGGCAGCCCTTGAGATGCTGCGGGCTCAAGGTCGGATAACTGATATCGTAAGCAGGGGAGGGGCATTTCTTACAACATGGATGCTTCACCACGACCGAGAGAACCCCCTTTATGAGTATTACGACAGGCTCTTGGAGCTTGCCAAGAAGTATGACATAACGCTCAGCCTGGGCGATGGGCTGAGGCCTGGCTGTATCGCTGATGCCACAGACAGGGCACAAATCCATGAACTTTTGACACTCGGCCATTTGACAAAGGTGGCATGGGACCGGGGCGTGCAAGTAATGATAGAAGGTCCTGGTCATGTTCCTCTGGATCAGATTGAGGCCAACGTTCAAATACAGAAAAAAGTTTGCAAAAATGCTCCATTTTATGTATTGGGTCCGCTTGTGACTGACATAGCCACTGGCTATGATCATGTTGCATGCGCAATCGGGGGTGCCCTAGCGGCTTCTGTTGGCGCGGACTTTTTGTGTTATGTGACGCCAGCTGAACATCTGTGTCTTCCGTCGGTGCAGGATGTGCGAGAAGGCGTGGTGGTGACCAAGATAGCAGCCCACGCTGCTGACATAGCAAGGGGCAACAAAATCGCTGTGGAGCGAGATCGTCAGATGGCAATGGCAAGAAAAAAATTGGACTGGGAAGCACAAATGCGCCTTGCAATAGACCCTGTAAAGGCAAGGAGTTACCGAGATAAGAATCCGCCGTCTGAAAATGATGTATGTACGATGTGCGGAAAGTATTGTGCCATAAAGACAGTTAAATCCTATTTTAAGGTCCAATGAAAGGTCGACGTGCTGGAGGGCCTTGGGTTTATTTGCCAATACAAAAGGTGCTGAAAATGGTCTCCAGTACGTCGTCTGGGGTCGTCTCTCCAATAATTTCCCCAAGGGTGTCCAGGGCGCTTTTCAATTCTAATGCCACAATCTCAAGGGGTGCTTCTTGACTAACACAGCTTAATGCATTTTCTATATATTGGCTGGCCTGCTCAAGGGCTTTGGCTTGGCGCAGGTTTGGGGCAATGGCTGAAGGGCTGACACCAATGTCAGGGCCCACTACTAACCTCAATATCTCTTTCTTGAGTTGTCTTATGCCCTTGCCTGTGAGGGCAGAAACTTTCACAGTGGGAAATTGGGGTAGGCCTTTGAGGACCTTGTCCCACTCCATGGCGGGGGGCAGGTCTATCTTGTTAACCACCAAGAGGGTGGTCTTATCTTTCACACTATTCAGTAGGTCTTTGTCTTCCGGGCTGATGGGTATGCTTTGGTCTAGCACGGCCAGAACCAGGTCTGCTTGATTCAGTTTTTGTTTAGTTAACTGAATACCTATTTTTTCAATCTCGTCTACTTCCTTTCTTATTCCCGCGGTATCCATGAGGCGGATGGGCAAACCTTCTATACTCATATTGGATTCAACCACATCTCTTGTGGTGCCGGGCACAGGTGTTACAATGGCCCTTTGTTCGTCCAGCAACCGATTCAATAGGCTTGATTTTCCCACATTGACCCTACCGGCAATGACAGTGCTGATGCCTTGGATCCATATTTTTTTCTCAGAGTGTGCTTCAATTAGCTCGCTGATTTGAGGCAAGATATTTTCCCTAAGACCTTTGAGGACAAGATTCTTGTCAAAAAAGGTGTCCTCTTCGTCCGGAAAATCAATCGCCGCCTCCACATGGCCTAAGAACTGGATCAAGTGATGGCGTAAGGAGTTTATTTTATCCCTTAAGGCTCCCCCTATCTGCTGTGAAGCAAGATACAACCCTCGCTCGGACCGGGAGCTGATAAGTTCAGCAACCGCTTCTGCTTGCGTGAGGTCAATTCGGCCGTTTAGGTAGGCCCTGAAAGTAAATTCACCAGGGCGTGCCAGCCGGGCACCGGACCCTAGGACCAGATCAAGGATCTTAGATAGGACCATGTAACCACTGTGGGAATTGATCTCAACAACATCTTCTCTAGTGTATGTGTTGGGGGCTTGCATGTGAGTGACCAGAACTTCATCCACACTAAGGCCTGATCCAGGGTCAAAAATATGGCCCAGGTACAGGCGATGGGTTTTGAGGGTGGCTTTGGGGTTTTTTGGCCTGAAAATCCTCCTAAGGATCGCAAGGGAATCGGGTCCGCTGAGGCGAACTATTCCAATTCCCCCCTGGCCCACAGGGGTGGCTATGGCCGCGATCGTGTCAGTCTTTGCCTTTTGCTCCATCCAATGTGCACGAGGTAACTGTGCCGTGCCAGTTTTTACGATCTCTTGGGAATGATTAGAACCTTCTTTAGCAACCCCTCACCCCGGCTTCTGGTATCCAATTGAGGATCATCCTTGAGTGCCAGATGTATAATTCTTCTTTCCCTGGGGATAAGGGGATTTGTAGTTACGGGTTTCCCTATTCTCTTGGCCTTATCACCAAGCTTGAGGGCTATTTGAATCAGTGACTCCCGGCGCCTTTGGCGATAGTTTTCGGAGTCAACCACAACCTGAACTTTCCTTGAAAGTGATTTGTTGACTATCTTGTTGACAATAAACTGTAAAGCGTCCAATGTCTTTCCTTTACGGCCTATCAGTAATCCGGACTTATCACCGTAAATATTTAGGGTGATTTTTCCGTCTTCAGTTCCTGCGGTCACTTCTGCTTCTGTGGAAATAAGAGAGAGAATATCCTGCAAGGTTTTCTTTGCGAAGTCTACGTCGTTTTCTTCTGTTGGTTCTTCCTGCTCTTCTTGTGGTAACGTAACTTTTATCTTGGCTTTTTTTGTGCCAACGATTCCGAAGATTCCTGCTGATCCTGGTTCCAATATTTCTATATCCAGCTCTTCTTTTGGCCGATTCAGTTCTTTGCAGGCTTTTTCGATGGCCTCTTCAGTGGTTTTTCCTTCGAATTCAAATTCTTGCATGTCTCATCCTCCAAATGCTATGCGGGTCTTTTTTGGATACGATATTGCTGACCTATGGATAGAATGTTGTTAACCAGCCAGTAAAGCACGAGCCCAGAAGGGAAGTTAATAAACATGAAGGTAAATATGATAGGTAAAAACATCATAAACTTGGCCTGCGTTGGATCACCTGGGGTAGGGGTCATTTTTTGCTGTATATACATGGATGCACCCATGAGGAGTGTCAGCACTGGGATACCGTACGGAGGGGCCATAAACGGGATCTTGAAAGAGAAGTGAAAGAGTCTATCAGGGGCAGACAAATCATTTATCCAAAGCATAAACGGTGCATGCCTGAGTTCAATGGCCTTGCCAAGGATCCTATAAAGTGCAAAGAACACGGGGATCTGTATTATCATAGGTAAGCATCCACTCATAGGGTTTACCTTGTAGGTCCGGTACAAGGCCATCATCTCTTTGTTCATCTGTTCGCGATTGTCTTTATATTTTTCCTTTATTTTGGCCATGATGGGCTGAAGTTTTTGCATTTCCTTCATAGATTTATAGCTCTTATGGGTGAGAGGCCAAAAAATTATCTTGATGAGAATTGTGAGCAGGATGATGGAAACTCCATAATTGTGGATATACTTATTAAAGAATCTGAGGGCATAGAGCAAGGGCTTGGCAATTATGTTGGTCCAGCCAAAATCCACTGCCTTGTCAAGGCCTTTACCAAACTGTTTTAGAACCGTTAATTGTCTCGGTCCGAGAAATAGGGCATAAGAGTGCACGATTTCCGAGCCTGGGGCTACGGAGACAGGAGGCTCTATCAGTGTGCCAGTCTCTTCTCCAGTATTTGGGTCCCAGATTCCTTGAAATAGCGTATCTGTCACCGCCTCGGGCACAACAGCACACATAAAATAGTTTTTTTGGTAGGCTACCCACTGGAGATTGCCTTTTAGCTCCTTTTTTGGTTTTTTCTTTTTAAATTTTAGCTGCTTGATCTTGCCATCAGCTAGGGCTATGAGACCCGTAAAAGGCGCATAATAGCCCCCTTTTTTCTTCGGTAGTATACCCTTGAGCTGGGCGGCAAACCGACCTTTAACAGGTTGCGAGCTCTGATTGATGACCCTGACGCGCACCTCTATTCTATATTGATTAGGGTAAACCTTGAGATCCTTTTCAACGTAAAGACCCTCTTTGGTTTCCGCGTAAAAATGAATCACCTTGGGCGATGATCCCCTGCCTAGTTTAATAGCAGTCGCATCGGTTTCAAAAACCGCGTCTTCGTTTAAGCCAGATATGACAGAGGAAAAGCCTATCCATAAAAATTCATTTCTGAGGGCCGGGTCAACAAGGTCCACCAAGGGGGAGGAAGGGTCTATAGTCTCTCGATAGCCTTTGAGTTTGAAGCTCTTTATGGTGGGCCCCATGTTGGAAATCTGTGCTTTATATAAAGGAGTGTCCACCAAAATGATCTTTTCGCTGATCTCTTTTTTTTCTAATACGGGAAACTGTTCGGTTTTGGGCGTAACTTCCATCTTTGGGGGAGGGACTTGCCCATGGGATTGGGGTGCCTGATGGGGCTGTTCGGGACTAGGCTGGTGCTTGTTCGTTACCTTTTGTTGTGAAGGGGTGAAAAACACTGACCAAAGAAACAGCACCAAAAAAGAGAGTACAAATGCCACTAACGTCCTTTTATCCATATTCTTTCCTTATAAGTAAGATATTGCCGGTGCGGCCGACACAAATCAGTATCTCCCGTACCGCATTTGCATAGCGCATGCCCGAGGATATCACTACTCGGAGGCCTACTAGGGTACAGGGTCGTAACCTCCGGGATGGAAAGGATGGCATTTTAGAATTCGAAGCAAAGACAGTATGCCCCCCTTTACTATCCCGTATTTTTCGAAGGCCTGACGGGCATACTCTGAGCAGGAGGGGTAGAAGCGGCAAGATGGCGGTTTAAAAGGTGAAATGGCCACTTGGTATAGGCTTATCAGGGCAGCAATGCCCCTTGCTATGCTAGCTAAGATCTTTGTTTTGAAAAAGGACTCCACCTAGCTCCTCTGTCACCATCTTCAAGGTCAAGCGTGAAGCGTCTTTCTTTGCGATGAAGACGAAGTCATGACCTTCGGGCAATTTCGCCTTGTTAAGCCTAAAGAATTCTCTGATCAGCCTCTTAATACGATTTCTCCTGACAGCGTTTGCCGTCTTCTTGGTGACGGTGACTCCCACTCTTCTTATGCCCAGGCCATTGGGTTTCAGAAGGACCAGAAAATGTTCTGTTTTATATCTTTTCCTTGACCGATTTAAATTGACAAAGTCTGAGCGATTCAATAATCTTTCTTTTTTTGAAAGAGACTGAGAATACTTATCATAGTCACGGATCGGTCGAGAACTCATGGACACACGTTGTTATACAGTTAAACGCTTCCGTCCTTTGGCCCGTCTACGCTTGAGAACATTTCTGCCGGCTTTTGTTTGCATCCTGACCCTGAATCCGTGGGTCCTTGCACGTTTAATGTTACTGGGTTGATAAGTGCGTTTCATAGTCTTTTCAGGTCCTTGGTTGAAATTTTATATAAAACTTCATTTAATCACTAGAAACAAAGTTTGTCAAGGCAAATAAACCTTCTACCGATCTCAATATGTGGTAAAGAAAAGAAGAAGTAGGATATGAAAGGAGAGTAGGATGCTTTTAGATCCAATTTTGGGCTGGTTTTCAAATGACCTTGCAATCGACTTGGGCACCGCCAATACTCTCGTCTATATGAAGGGCAAGGGTATTGTCCTCAGCGAGCCTTCGGTGGTAGCGGTAAGGAAAGACGGCAGAGGTGCAAGCAAAGTTTTGGCGGTTGGGAAAGAAGCCAAGATGATGCTAGGCAGGACTCCAGGTAATATCGTGGCGATAAGGCCCATGAAGGACGGTGTGATTGCGGATTTTGAGATCACTGAGGCCATGCTGCGCCATTTTATTCGCAAGGTCCACAACAGACGGACACTGGTAAGGCCCAGAATCATAATATGTGTGCCCAGTGGCATCACCCAGGTAGAAAAGAGAGCAGTAAGGGAGTCTGCGGAGTCTGCTGGTGCCCGGGAAGTCTTTCTGATAGAAGAACCTATGGCAGCGGCCATTGGTGCGGGGCTACCGATCACCGAACCTACCAGCAACATGGTGGTGGACATTGGCGGTGGCACCACTGAGGTGGCTGTTATCTCTCTGGCAGGAATTGTCTATAGCAAATCAGTGCGTGTGGGCGGCGACAAAATGGATGAAGCTATCCTTCAGCATATTAAAAGGAGGTACAATCTACTTATTGGCATCAGAACCGCAGAAATTATAAAAACGACCATAGGCAACGCTTACCCCAGTGATCAAATAGAAACCATTGAAGTGAAAGGCAGAGATTTAGTTTCTGGTATCCCCAAGATTCTTACCATTGATTCAGAGGAAATCCGTAAGGCCATATCTGAGCAAGTCGAAACTATTGTTGAAACGGTTCGCATTGCTCTGGAGCAAACACCTCCCGAGCTGGCTGCCGATATAGTTGACAAGGGTATTGTACTAACGGGTGGGGGTTCGTTACTCAAGAATTTGGATGTACTGTTACGGGAAGAGACAAAACTGCCTATAACGATAACTGAAGACCCACTGTCCACCGTGGTTTTGGGCTCAGGAAAGGCCCTTGACAATATGGATATACTGAAAGAAGTGGCGATAAGTTGAGGATGTTATTAGGCGTTAGGCGTTAGGCATTAGGCGTTGGGCATTGGGCTTTAGGGGTTGGGCAAAGTGAAACTGGATTCAAGACATTTTTGCATGATGCCTTGTACCTTGAGCCTTTAGGCTATTTTAGACAGGGCCGGTCCCTGCGATTTACTAATAACCGATTTTGTATAGATATGGTGATCATCCTAGAGAAATAACGAGGTATGAGAATAATCGTTGAAAGATTCTACGCCCTTTAGGAAGGCCTGGATATGGGCAGCCCTTGTGATTATTGCCCTCCTATTACTGGCGTCTGCCTCGGGATCTAACCGACAATGGAATCCACTTGATCGCTTGCTGGTGGAAATTACGGCGCCATTGCAAAGGGTTTTTACGTGGGGAGTAAATGCCATCGAAGATTTTTGGCTTAATTACTTCTACCTTGTAGATGTCCGACAAGAGAACAAAGAACTCAAGAGGCAGATCCAACAGCTGATGCTGGAGAACAGCCGGTATCGCGAATTACTTTCCACTTATGTGCGACTTCAGACCCTGCTAAAGTTCAAGCAAACTTTTAGGGAACCAGTCATTGCAGCCCGGGTAATAGGAAGGGATCCCAGTGGATGGTTTCGATCAGTCATAGTGGACAAGGGCGAGAAAGACGGGATTAGTGTCGATATGCCAGTAGTTAATGCCCTCGGAGTAGTAGGCAGAATAGTTTCAGTTTCTACCCACTATTCAAAGGTGCTGCTGATCATAGATCAGAATAGTTCTGTTGACTGCCTAATCCAAAGGTCTCGCGATAG